>UMHY01022394.1_pt1 | contig 21654 bp, 15 predicted proteins | sample 1965661 | NCBI WGS metagenome assembly UMHY01 (sample SAMEA4836112, study PRJEB28245) | human gut metagenome | biome: gut microbiome; material: fecal sample | place: Denmark | collected 2008
CTTATAATCTGCAGCTGTTGTCTTAACGATTATCGTCTTATCATCAACGAATACCATATCGAAGTCCTGTGATGGAACATCTCCATAGCCTAATACCTTTGAAGCATTTACTTTCTTTGTCTCAAATGTGTTTCCGTATCCGATTGGAGAATAATCTTCTCTGACCTCATATACATATCCAATAGGAAGATCATATGCTGATGATACAGCTCCGTTCTCCCCTGTTGTCATTGTTTCTATAAGGTCGCCTTTCTTTACAAGGACAGCTCCGTCGCGTGATTTAATATCTGATGTTGCATAGATGTCAAACTTTGCTCCGGCGAGTGGCTTTGAATCTTCCTTGTCCTGCTTATGTGCTGTTACATTTACTTTCTGTCTTGAGTCTGTTCTCACTACATCTGTAAATCCGACCACATTGTCGCCATCAGTTGTAACTTCTATCTTATGTACCGTGGTGTCAAGCATGTAGCCGTCTGCCGCCTTAGCCTCTCTTATATAATATGTTCCGGCTTTATACTCATAAGCTGATTCTGCATATCCTCCATCCTTCGATGTGATCTGCTCTATAAAGCCTGCGTCTGAACAATCTTCATCTGCGTATACCTGGTAAGAGCATCCGCCGATGTATCGCTCTTCATAAACAAATCCTGTGTCTTTATTGTATCCGGTTAATACTTCACCCTTCTTATAAAGTCGGAGTTTGTTTAATTTCTGTATATCAGTTGCGCTTACCTCATAGGTCTTTGCGTTCTCACTGATTGATACTTCCATGTCCTCCATAAATGTGCAGTTTGGTGCGCCACTTATCTGATGAATGACATAGTTGCCATACGGAAGGTCTTTCGATGTTGCTTTTCCATCTGCCCCTGTTCTTAAGATATCCCTCTGGGCTTCTGTCGCATTGTCATAACTTCCAGCTCCCTTATAGTATATCTGGAATTCTGCACCTTCCTCCGGTATATTCTCTGTTAATGATGATTTCTGTGCTGTCTTTACATAGCTTCCACCATCTTTGATTGCTGTCATCTTCTTGGTAAGTGATACCTTTCCTTTGACTTCCTGCTCAAGATGGATTACTGTACTGTCCGCCTCTTGGTAAGAGGTTGCATTGGTCTGCTTTACGCCATTAACGTAAATACTATCTTTAAATATATTATTTACAAAAACGGTTTCATCAAGCAGATATCCCTCTGGTGCTTCATACTCCTGAATAGTTAAAGTACCAAGTGGAAATACTACTGTTCCATTATTTCTTTTAAATAATGTATCTCCACCTATGTAGCTTTCACTATTTCTAAGATTAATCCTGCCATCTGCTCCTGTCTGAGCATAGTAGGTATACTTAGGTGTCTTTCCTGAAGTCGCAGGGTCGGTAGTCATATCTGTATCATAATACTTAATGACATATTTTGCTCCCTTAAGAGTACCTGCTCCGTTAGATACGGAACCTGTCTCTTTGTTTACTTTCCTTAAGAGAATTGTTACAGGGTCAGTCTCTGGTGTATCCGATATATCACATGTTACTGTGTCAGAACCGGTAATTGTCACTGACTCAACTGAATCATTAATTAGGAATCCTTTAGGTGCTCCGGTTTCCTTATAGTAATAAGTCCTGCTTTCGCCTTCAAGAATATCACCTGTCGTGTAGGTATCCGTATAACCATCACTGTTAGTTGTGAGCCTTGTTACAAGGTCCGTACATTCAGCGTCGTTATATACTGAGATTTCTGCACCCTGCAGACTATAACAATTGTTGTTATTACTGATACTGTCATTGGATGAGTATTTCCTGAATCGGAAATTTCCATTGTAATAAACCGGTGCCGGTTCATCCCAGAAGATACACAGACTCTGGTTTACACCATCATCGTTTGACAAGAACTTGGCATAACAGTCGTAATCATCACTGCTTAAGTTGTAAGCATATGAATACAGCTCCATGCATAAGTCATATCCTGCACTACCCGGACCGCCAAGGAATGTACCGCCAATAGCCGGCTCATTCCATGAAGGATCATCCAGTGCATAAGCGACAGTATGATGTGCAATAATCCATCTTAAGTCATAATCATAATCACTTAACGGACCTCGTGATGCTCCGCTTCCGACTGAGAAGAAAAATACCCTTGCTACTGTATCATTGACATATGTACCGCCATCTGTAAATGTCGAACCTATACTCGGCTGCGTCTTGTGTGGCTCTGCACACATAGCCTTAACAACATCCCCATCAGGTTCCTCAACACTGAATTCCCAGCTCTTCCAGTCACCCATTCCATTATCAATACCGCTGAATACATCAGCATATGATACACCGTTATCATAATCGACAAGCGTATATCCATCTGCTTTCGCAACCAGAGGTTCCATGTTCGAGATGACTGTAACAACAGCCATTAAAGCTGCTGTGGCACCTGCACTAATCCTCTTAAGAAAATCTTTTCCTTTTCTTAATCGTGTTTTCATTCTTTCTCCTTTCCCATAAATTTGCCAGACTGGAAAGCCTGCACGAGTGGTGTTGTTAAGAACTGGTAACTCTTAACTTTTCGTGTTTTTAGCTTTCTAGTCATTAAGGCTTAGGGTTATAGTAGTACAGGTCAATCTAAATGTCTAGTAGTTTTTTACCCACTTCTAACAATTTTTTACATATTTCTACATCAGTATAAGAATAGTTTTTAACATAAAAAAGAACTGCTGGAAAATCCCCTTTCCAACAGCTCTTATGTCACTTATTATTTAATTGTATTCAGTGGTTATTACTTGGTTTCTCCACAGTCACATTCATAGTGGTCTATTACCGGTTCGTCCCATGCTTCTTTGTCTACTATGGTTACTGTTTCGTAGTGACCTTCTTCGTCGTGGTGGATATAAGTTACATCTTCTCTATAAGTAGAACTGAAACAACTTCCTCCCTCATCTAAGCATTCATACTGATGCCTATCTAACTCCTCAACTGTATCATACTCAAATTTCGTTATTCCCAACTTAGCACATCTCTCGCAGCTTCCTGAACGACAATGTTTACAAATCTCAATATACTTCACCTGCTTCTCTTCCCAAGCAGGTTTATCAACAACCCACCTATCCTCGTCATGAGTTACAGCCTTGTGGTGTATTGGAGAGCCATACACAGGCTTCCAGTTGTGAGTGTGAGAAGGAGTGTCGGGAGTTGTTGTGTTGCCGTTGTTGCCCGAACTGCTGCCACTGTTATTGCCACCATTGTTATTATTATTGTTATTATTACCGCCATTGTTGTCACTGCCGTTGTTGCCCGAACTGCCGCCATTACTGCTGCTTCCACCGTTATTGCTACCAGATGAAGAGCCGTTGCCGTCAGAATTTCCAGAGCTTCCATTACCACTGTCATTACCACTGCCATTATTGTTATTTCCATTATCAGGAATTTCAATAATTTCATCAGCCTTTGGTACCTTATTCTCTGCCGCTGCGGATGAAATGGCTTCTGAGGCTTTCTCATCTGTTACTGTTACGGTTTTATTTTCTTCTGTTGTGAATCCTCCGGCACTAATCTCTGTTCTGTTTCCTTCGCTGTCGGTTACTACAACAACCTTTTCTCCATTATCTTTAGTTTCCACGATACCGGCAACCTCTACCGTGTTACCATCAGCATCCTTTACTGCTACCGTTACCTGCTCCTGATTAGAAGCAACCTTTTTCTTATCGTCCTTACTGTCACCTGCCCTGCTCTCCTGCTGAATACTTGTATCAACAGTCACTTTCTTCCTGCCGCATCCGGCAAATACCATTGTACATAACACAATAAGTGTCATGGTTTTAAATAAATTCTTTTTGATCATAGTGTATACCCTCGCCCTCGTATCTCTATCTATCTCAAGTCTATTAAGTACAATTAATCAACTTGATTTATTATAAAATATACGATATTTGCTTATTTTTCAAGGAGCAGACTGCACAAAAAATATTACAGAAATATTTTTGAGGTTACATTTTCAAATCAGACATACTTTATTGGGGAAGATATAGCCGAACAGCCAAGAAAGGAAAGAAATCAATCCATTGACAATTTTATTCTAATGTTTTACTGTTAACTTGAAAAAGATGCTGCCGTAAAACAAGACGGTTGCTCTGAAATTTTGTTAATTACAAAAAAGTAATCGTCATTCCGTTGCAATGGGACGATTACTTTTTTGCTTTATGTATATCTCTGCCGAGCATATATCCGGCACCACCGCATAATGCGATTAGTGCGAATTAAGTTCTTTGATCTGCCATATGATTTTCTTAACAAAACCAATTATGCAGCACTGTTATAATCAATAACAACAACCTCTTGTAATATTTTTTTTGCGGCATTTACTAAATATTCAATGCGAGCAGATGTTTCATCTAAAAAAATAGCCTCACCACAAACCCGGCATTCATAACAAGGAACATTTTTTATAACAATAATGCAGCCCTTATATTCAACAGTAAATGTAGTCGTAGTTTTGATTTTTTCTCTAGAGAAGCATGAATTACACATAATTATTCCTCCTCGTATAATATCTTTCAATACCCAAAGCTTTCCTATTCCTCACAATATTATCAATGGCGTTGAGTTTACCACTATCTTACGCATTGTCGAGTTCCTCCATGAATTCTGCCTTATCGTTAAAATGAAAAACAGAAATGCCGTTCTCTCCTAAGTATTTAATAAAGTCCTCCTTATTCATTCCGGCAATCTGCGCACAATAACCAACTGACACTCCACTATTCTGATAATAACTCACTGCAACTGCTAACCTGGCAAACTGGCTCGCCTGTTCGTGATTCATTTGGGTATCGTACAAAACCTCTTCTGGAATATCAAGTATTATGTGATACATAATCTCTCCAATCTGCATATATATTTTCTAGTTCTACTACTTTATTATCTTATAAGCTTGTTACCAAAGGATATCGTAAAGCCCCTTTCTTCAATCCATATTCTCCATAACTTCAGAAAATCTATCATATCTTTTTTCTCTAGTGTCTTTACTAATTCATCTTGCTTCCTCCATAGCTTCTACCACCTCTGGCTTATACTGAGGCAATTCAACACTAAACGGAAGACCACCTCTTAATACACATTGTCTCAAAATATTACCTCCATTTTAAAATCATACACATCTCTAATATTCTATTGTAAAAGATATTTTTATTGACTTTATTAAGAAAGCATGCCATTGTTTTCTTCGCTATTAACTCTCATAATTGCTCTTAAGAGGAAATACGCACACATTAAATATATATCGTCATTGTCAAAATTATCTACAATCAGTTTGTATACCACTAAAATTGCATTGATTAACGATGGGTCAGAGACAATCATTGCATAAGCGCCATCTACTCCTCTGAGCTCATCAATTTCATTAATGAGTGCCGTCATCTCATCAGTTCTAATCTTATTCCACACCTTTAACATCTGTGTTATCTGCTTATCTTCTCCTGATTCTGATGCTTCGAATATTTCATCATATGTATTTTTATCTAATCCTCTGTTATTTATAGCTTTTAATCCTTCAAGCAAATTAACTGCTAATTCTGCTGCTTTTTTTAATTCTTCATCACTCATGACATTTACAAAATTAATATTCTTGAGTACTACTTCATACCTATATAACTCAGTACCATCTTCTCTTATGGTTTTTTCTTTTCTAAATGACTCAACAATAGCTATTACTAATGCTTCTTCAATCCCTTTTCTAGAATTTTCTGAAATTTTCTGAAATTTCGCCATGGATTATTTATCCTCCTTCTTATTCTCCAATTTTTGTCATCATCTTCCTTCTGAACTACAAGCCTATCATCATATCAGTCTCTTATCCTTTGATTATTTTATACCAAAATCAAGCTATTTTATCAATATAATCACCATTTTTTTCTCATCACATCGCCTTTAAGATACAGATTTCCCCTCACTTCTTCTCTGACAGTTGTAAGCTGTTTCTGTGCAATCATATAAGCAATATTCTGCCTTGAACACTCAAGAAGATTGCAAGCATCACCTGTATCAAGTACATTTTTACTTATAAATGTTTTAATATCATTAAGACTCAATCCAGCCTCTTCCCCAGAATCATAAAGTATTTCAGCCGGAATATCTATGGAATCATTAAATGTAGCAAAATATCCATCTGTTCCAACCATCCCGGATTCATACAAATTCTTGTTCTTAAGTATCTTATCTATACCCTTTACATATTCCAATGTCCGAAGATTAATTTTTTTAGTACATTCATCAGCAAAAAAACATAATAAAACATTATTGTCCAATGTTGTACAATCTATGAGGTTTCTTTTCTTTCTCTCTATTACATAAGATGGCAAAGCATTAATTGGCCTGATGTATAATGAATCCTGTGAACATCTTCCCTCTGATATTTCGAGAAAACGCATTTCATCATATGATTTCATTCTGTGATTATTCAGAATATCTTTAATATTCTGCCTTCCACTTGGAATAACTCTTTCTCTTACCCACATAAAACTGATATCTCTTGGCATTGTATAAATGTGTTTCTTAACATACGAAGTAAATAATAATGGTGCTGACCATTCATCAAGGAAATCCTGTAGTTCTATGATACATGTTTTTTCTTTTTCATAATACTGAAGTATTCCTATCGAAAGATTATTTTCTTCATCAACAATTTCAAAGATTTTCATAAATTTTATACCTTTCATAAATCATGTTCCAGATTTTATCAATAAACACATCTGAAATTACATTCTCCAGTCCATAAAAAATGTATTCTTTGTCAGATGGCTTCAGCTTTGCATTAAATACTTTTTTACCTTTTATAAGCTTCAGATTATCAGAGCATGAATAAGTACCTATAAAATTCTGACAACGCTTATCTTCAAATATATCAAAAGATTCAACATCTTTGGCATCCATACATGAATACATCAACGACAATCCATGATCAAATAATGGTGCAATTCTTAAAGTATGTGTTCTTGCATTCCTAAGAACCTCTATATTCGCACCATGCCTGTCTCTGTTAAGTATTATATAATCTACTGCAATCATAGTATCTATATAATCCTTCCATCCACACCTCACACAAAAATCATAATGTGACTCTTTATCCAAAGCATTTGCACGATAATAATCATCCAGCGCAATCTTGCTTTCTCCACGATTCTTGAAATCTTCTGATGCACATAAAAATGTATTATAAACATTACCTTCTATTTCTATATCAGCATTAATCAGCTCATAATCCAAATGTTCAACCCCAAGTAATGTCAGTAGTCTGTCAACAATAATCTCATTCACGCATTCATGGCCTGCTACACCTCTCACTGTGTCAAAATTAGACAATTTGTAATACTTCTTAACACCATTTAACACAGATTCTGATTTCAAAAAAGTTCCTGCTGTTCCACTTGAACTTCTTATATGCGACCATTTAAGATATGTCAAATCCTGCTTTTCTAATATGACTTTATTATCCATAGCATAACCTCCCTTTTATTTGTCGTGCGTCAAATTTCCTTATTGCATTATAAGTTATTATTTGTCGTGTGTCAAATAATAACGCTTTAAATCATTATACAAATACAAAAACCTACTAACGCACTTATATTGCAAATCGTTAGTAGGTCTTATACTATTTTTATTCAAATGTATTCATAATTCATAATGTTCTTTATTATTAGTTGCGCCTGTTGTAAGACTAACTTGTGTATAATTAGCTTTCTTTTGCACTGGCTCGGAGTTTTGGACTTCAGATTGCTTTATTACTGACTTTGCAGAACTTCAAAGTCCAATCTTTCATGTCTAGCCGAGACTTTTGGACTTCTACATGCCTTTCCACCGCCTCAACGTCCAATCTGGCAGGCTTCGGCTTCCTATCATGTTTCTCTAACAAATACAAAGACCTACTAACGCGCTCATATAAAATTCGTTAGTAGGTCGTTTATCTGAATAACGCTAAAATTATAATACATTACTTAATTCTTATGAAATCTCTTCTCTTCCTCATATGCAGGCTCACATGTAAGATTCATGCCCAGTCTCTTAAATGTATCCTTGTCTACCGCTGAAAGAATAACTGTTGAATGAACATCACATGCATAAAGCTTAGGCATCTGCTTTAATGCCTTGTCAGCTAACGGATTGGCTACAACTGAAGATGAAAGTGCAATAAGAATTTCATCTGTATGAAGTCTTGGATTCCTGCTGCCAAGATAGTTAGTCTTTAAGGTCTGGATTGGACTGATTGACTCAGGTGATAGCAGGTCAACTGAATCATCTATTCCTGCAAGCTGCTTTAATGCATTAAGCAATGCTGATGACGCAGCACCTAACAGATCACCTGTTTTTCCAGTAACAATAGTTCCGTCTTCTAACTCAATTGCAACCGCCGGTTTATCACCGCTTTTTGCTGACTTTTCAAGTGCAGCATTAACAACAGGTCTTGAAGATGGTGTGATTCCTGCCTGATTCATTAAAAGCTCAATCTTATAAATTTCCTGACTGTTTACACCAGTTCTCTTCTGGTCGCATAAATATTTGTAATATCTTCTGATAATCTCCATATTAGAAGCATAACGGCATGCTTCATCATCAACAATACAGTTACCAGCCATATTAACACCCATATCTGTTGGTGACTTATATGGACTCTCACCGGCAATGAGCTCGAACATAGCATTAAGCACAGGGAATATCTCGATATCTCTGTTATAATTAACCGTTGTTTTACCATATGCTTCCAAATGGAAAGGATCAATCATATTAACATCATTAAGGTCTGCTGTCGCTGCCTCATAAGCAAGATTAACAGGGTGCTTAAGTGGAATATTCCAGATTGGGAATGTCTCAAACTTCGCATATCCAGCCTTAACACCATGCTTATATTCATGGTAAAGCTGTGAAAGACATGTAGCCATCTTTCCGCTTCCAGGACCAGGAGCAGTAACAACTACAAGTGGTCTGGTAGTCTTAATAAATTCATTCTTTCCGTAACCATCATCACTTACAATCTTGGCAACATCATTAGGATATCCGGCAATCTTGTAATGCTTGAAATTCTTGATTCCATGTGCATCTAACACCTTGATGAAATTATCAACCTCTGGCTGCTGGAAATACTTTGTGATGCAGACACTACCTACAAAAAGTCCATATTCTGTAAATTCATCTATAAGTCTTAATACTTCCTGATCGTATGTAATTCCGTAATCGCCACGAATCTTATTACTTGCAATATCTTCTGCACTTATTGCAATAACAACCTCAGCCTGGTCCTTTAACTGTAAAAGCATCTGAAGCTTTGAGTCCGGCTTAAATCCTGGAAGAACCCTTGAAGCATGATAATCATCGAACAGCTTTCCACCAAATTCAAGATATAACTTATTGTCAAACTTGGCAATTCTCTCCTTAATATGCTCAGACTGCATTTTTAAATATTTGTCGTTATCAAATCCTATCTTCATAATCTTATTCCTTTAAGTAAAATTCTTTAATAAAATTAACATAAATCGCAAAATTTATCCAGTTCTTTAGTGACAATATTTTTCGTTTTAAACTTTGGATTATTGTACAATCTGCCTCGCGCCATGATTAAATCCACATTACGCAGCACCCTGAGGTCATCTAACGGATTATTCTTAGTCACAATCAGGTCAGCACATTTGCCAGCTTCAACAGAACCTGTCTCATTGCCAATACCCGCCATTACTGCACTGTTAAGCGTAGCTGTGTATAGTGCAAATGCATTGCTTACGCCGACATATTTGTGGAAATAATACAATTCTCTCCAGAAATCATACTGTGTAATCCATGGACATCCAACATCATTACCAAGAACAACCGGAATATCATTCGCAATAGCTGCCTTAGCACATTCTTTGATTCCCTCAAACACGATATTACCATTATACTGTTCAACCTCTGACGCATTAGAAACACTTCTGTCAAAAAGTGCATACGGCAGAGCCGGTGATAATGTCGTGCATAAAAATGCATTATTCTCCTTAAACAAATGTATTATCTCATCATCAGGCTTTGCTCCATGCTCGATTGAATCAACGCCATTTTCTAGTGCAACCCTTACGCCCTCCGGCGACTCAACATGAGCAGCAACCTTATATCCAAGCGCATGTGCCTTGTCACATACAGCCTTTACCATCTCAGGCTTCATCTTAAGCTCACCAGGAACGCCCTTAGCTTTTGCGTCAAGCACGCCGCCTGTAATCATAAGCTTAATAAGGTCAACATTCTGGCTCTTTGCAATATCAACCTGAACAAGCGCCTCATCTATATTATGTGCAGCTACTGCAACAGAACCAGCCATATGTCCACCCGGCACAGAAATTCCTTCATTAGCTGCAAGAATTCTTGGTCCGTCAGCCTTGCCGTTTCTGATATCATCTCTTACTCTTGTATCAAAATCCGCCAAACCACCGACAGTTCTTATAGTAGTAACACCACTCATAAGTTCAGTCTTTGCAAAATCCTTTACAACCTTATATGTCACAGCTCTTGAAAGTGCTGTTCCCATAAGCATCTTAACAGTCTTTTCATTATCTCTCTGTTTCTTCTGTGGCTTCCCATTGCCTGCAAGATGAACATGCATATTAATAAGCCCCGGCATAAGGTATCTGCCTTCAAGATTAATCTCCTTAAATCCGTCTGGTACAGTGTTACCCATCACAATACCGGTAATCTTATCATCTTCAACAAGCACAGAATGACCATCTAAAACTTTCATATTCTTAGTTCCATCAAGGATATGTCCATTAGTAAAAATGTATTTCATAACCATCCGCTCCTTGCTTTCAGCATAATCTTAGATTATTTTACCACATTTTCACCAGTAATGTCACATAAAATAAATGCTTTCTAGAATAGCATCACAACAGCATGCACAACAAATGCCATCACCCACGCAATCAGGCATTGCCATACAACCATTATAACAGCCCACTTTCCACCAAGCTCACGCTTTACCGAGGCAATTGCTGCGATACAAGGTGTATACAGAAGACTGAATACAAGCATTGCGGCTGCGCCGGCTGTTGAAAGTGCTGCCTGTATGCCAGTTCCGAAAAGTATCTGCATTGTTGACACGACGCTTTCCTTTGCCATAACGCCACACAGAAGGGATGTACATATTCTCCAGTCACCAAGTCCCAAAGGTGCAAATACAGGAGCTATTATTCCAGCAATAAGCGCAAGTATGCTGTCCTTTGAATCTGTAACAAGATTAAGGTGCAGATTGAAGCTTTGTAAAAACCAGACAATTACAGTCGCAACAAATATAACTGTAAATGCTCTCTGCAAGAAATCCCTGGCCTTTTCCCATAATAACTGCAAAACATTTTTCATGCCTGGAAGTCTGTAATTAGGAAGCTCCATAACAAAAGGAACAGCTTCGCCCTTGAATAATGTTCCTTTATAAAGCAATGCCACAAGAATTCCCATAATAATTCCAAAGAAATATAATGCACCCATTATAAATGCACCCTTTCCCGGGAAAAATGCACTTACAAAGAATGAATATATTGGCAGCTTGGCTGAACAGCTCATAAATGGGGTAAGAAGAATTGTCATCTTCCTGTCTCTCTCACTTGGGAGTGTTCTTGTTGCCATAACCGCAGGAACAGTACATCCGAATCCAATCAGCATAGGAACGATACTTCTTCCTGACAGACCAATCTTTCTTAACAGCTTATCCATAAAAAATGCAACTCTTGCAATATAACCACTGTCCTCCATAAGTGATAAGAAAAAAAACAGTGTAACAATAATCGGCAGGAATGAAAGTACAGAGCCGACACCTGCAAATATTCCATCTATTACAAGGCTGTGAATAACCTTATTCACACCTGCCGCTGCAAGTGCATTGTCAACAACGCCAGTAAGTGCATCAATACCCATCTGCAGAACATTCTGTAAAAATGCACCTATCACATTGAATGTAAGGAAGAATATTGCAAGCATAATCGCCACAAAGCAGGGAATTGCCGTATATTTACCAGTAAGAATCTTATCAATCTTCTGGCTTCGTATTCTTTCTTTACTTGCCTTAGGCTTAACAACATTAGCTTCACATATCTTCTCTATAAATGTAAATCTCATATCTGCAATTGCCGCACTTCTGTCAAGACCTCTCTCAGTCTCCATCTGAAGAACAATATGCTCAAGCATCTCTTTTTCATTCTCATCAAGCTGCAGCAGCTTTAATATAAGAGGATCACCCTCAATAATCTTACTTGCTGCAAATCTTACTGGAATATCAGCTCTCTTTGCATGATCCTCTATAAGATGAATTACTGCATGTATACATCTGTGTACTGCTCCTCCGAAATCATTCTCATCACAGTAATCAGTTCTTTCCGGCTTTTCCTGATATTCTGCAATATGAAGTGCATGCCTTATAAGCTCATCAACGCCTTCATTCTTGGCAGCAGATATAGGAATAACCGGGATTCCAAGCATATTTTCCATGCCATTAATATCAATAGAACCTGAATTGCCTACTACCTCGTCCATCATATTAAGTGCAAGAACCATAGGCACATCCATCTCTAAAAGCTGCATTGTAAGATACATATTTCTCTCAATATTAGTTGCATCAACAATATTAATAATCGCCTTTGGCTTCTCATTAAGCACAAAATTTCTCGAAACAATCTCCTCACTGCTGTACGGAGACATAGAATATATTCCCGGTAAATCCGTAACTGATGTATTCTCATGTCCCTTAATCATACCGCTCTTGCAGTCAACCGTAACTCCCGGAAAATTTCCGACATGCTGGTTAGAACCGGTAAGCTGATTAAACAGAGTTGTCTTTCCACAATTCTGGTTACCAACCAGTGCAAATGTAAGCTTTGTTCCTTCAGGAAGCTTTTCTCCATCTCCCTTAGCATGGTATTTACCAGTCTCACCAAGTCCCGGATGGTCAGACTTATATATTCGGTCTGGTCTTTCGTGTTTTCTTGTACGCTCATCTATAGGATCAATAGTAATCTCTCCTGCATCGGCAACTCGAAGTGTAAGTTCATAGCCATGTATCTGTAATTCCATTGGATCACCCATAGGTGCGAGTTTTACAAGCGTAACCTCCGCCCCGGGAATTACGCCCATATCAAGAAAATGCTGTCTTAATGCGCCTTCACCGCCAACTGAGGTAATTCTTGCACATTGTCCAATCTTAAGTTCATTTAACTTCATGTGTGTCTTCCTTTTCTAAATAATCTGCCCAAATCATTATTGATAATTCTTCTCAATAATCATTGTAGCACACATGACAAGTGCAGGACACCCCTTAATTGGCATCCTGCACATTTTTCTTAATATTCGGCTTCACTTCTGCGGGGAATAAATCACTTAGTAGTCGCAATCATATCCGCAATCGCCCATCTGCCCTCATATTTCACGAAATAGAATGTCGAATCAATAACATCTTTTCTCGCGCCGCCTGAGGTAAGTGTCATATTCTTTGTAAATGCAATATGACATGAATAACAGTCATCATTATATTCAATATAATTATCAACTGTCACTCCTGTATACGGATTTCCTGACAATGTGTGGTCACTGATAAATGTTATATCTGCACTTGAAGCATAATCTTTTGCAAGATTCCAGTAATACGAATCCTCAATAAGATACTGCTGCACTGTTGCAAGTCCATGACCTGAACCGCTTAAATCATTAGTAAGGAAATTATCCCATATTTTTGCCATATTAAGAGCTTCTTCTTTTCTTTCTGATGGCATATCGGCAGAATTGCCACTTGCAGCTACAGATACATTCCCCTTAGCATCTACATTTGCAGTAACTTCACTGCCTGATGCATTATATATCTTAATCTCCGGCTTGTTGACAAATCCTGTCAGCTTATATTCTACTGATTTTGGCATCGTAACATATTTAGAGACATTCACAAAATCAGGATTATCTATAACCTTACCAGTCTTGTAATCATCTGACACAGTTATTCCATTAACTGTAAATGTATACCCTTCCGGAATTGATACAGTATAATCGTTAGTCTTTGCTGAAAATACAGGCTCAATTGATTTAACCTTCCAGTCAAACACTGTGAGTATCCCAAGAACAACATGCTGATCTTTAGCTTCCAGAGTCATTCTGGCAACCTTCTTGTCATCAGCATATATGTCATACATAGGCTCTTCTGTATTATAACTGCCCTCTGATTTCTTATATGTATAGTCAGTTGTACCATCTAATTCGGACATGTACATATTGACAAATGTATCTTTTCCCTCAAATTCACTGCTGGCTGGAAGCTCAATATTATCAGCCAATGTCTTATCAGCAGCCATCTTTGTAAAGTCATTAAGGAAATCATTCATTACCTTGTCCGACTGTGAATTCTCATATTTCTTAAGGCATGAACCTGTATATGCAATCATACAGATTGCAAGAATAAGAAGAATCACTGCATATACGGCAAGCCCTGTCCAGTAATTTAATGGTATATTGATTTTGCCTATATTTATAGACTTCTTAGTATTATTTTTCATATCTACACAGTTCTCCTTCCAATTACTTAGGCATTACAACAAATGCTGTTGGCAGCTTCCATGATGAATTCTGATAATAAAATGTTACGCTTGTCATCTCATAGCCACCGTTATATACCATTGTTGAAGAACTTCCGCCATCAAGGTTGGCTGCATTGACTGCTCCATATTCCTGCATGACTGATATCAGGTCTGACGCAGTTGCACCAAGATGTCCTGAAGCACCTCTTCCATCTGTAACTAAAAGAAGTATTGCGCCGTCAGCTCTCTGTCCGATTGCTGTTCTAGGGTTAGCCCCGCTTCCCTGACCTTTTAATACTCTTGCTTCATTGTTAATAATAAGCGGAACAAAATGATTATTAGAATCAGAGCTTTCCTCCTGGAAAGCAACAGCATCCCTGATCCCGGCTTCATTTACATAGCTTTCAAAATCTGCTGCCGACATACCATCTATATCTTTAACAACTAAAAGGTTATCCTTATTAAGTCCAATTAAGTAAAGACCTGAAAGTGCTGAAGGACTGTTATATGTAATCTTACCGTCCTGCACTACAATTCCAAGTGGTGAGCCGCCTCTGTTTCCTGATGAAACATACAGACCTCCGTTAACTCCTGCAACAGCTCCTGCTCCGCTTACAATCTCATGAAGCTCCTTACCGTAATCCCCCCATGGGTATGTAGTTCCGACCTTAACCTGTGACGGATCTTTTATAATCAGCATTTTTCCAAAGAATGACCTTCCTGAAATCTCAACCATTCTTATTCCATTCCCATCAAACTGCTCTACTTCTCCGTTATTGTCAACCGTCTGTGTATCTGTGTCTGACGATATATTAATAAGAGATGTATCAATATCTGAATCCATCGACTCCATCTTATTAGCATTAATTACCTCATTAATCTGTGCATCTGTACAGAACCACGAAGCAAGAAACTTCATCTGACCTGATTCAAGAACTGTTGATATAAAAAGATTTCTGGCTGCAGGTGCTGAATCGCTGCATATTCTCTTAATCATAATGAATAAAGTTCCCACCAGCATTACTATAGTAACAAGTACCACCAGTAATACTCTGCCTATAATTCTGGCAATTTTCTTTCCCATAATTTTCTCCCTATTCTATGTTATATATTATTCCAGTCTCATTGCCTTAGATATCACTGAACCTGAAATACTGAAAATATTAATTATTATATCACTAATATGGCGGTGTTTGCCATATATAATTTGAAATACTCATCGCTGCCACTTTTTCTTATCTATTCTCATCGCTGTCCGCACGGACAGCTCATATGCCAGAACTGCGTTCTGGCATTGTCGCGACGCTCCTCGAATATACAAGAAGAAGTCCCAGCCCATGCAAACATGGCTGTCACTTCTTCTTGTACATTCTCATCGCTGTCCGCGCAAAAAAAGAGCGACGGCAAATTAACTCTGCCATCGCTCTTTTTAAAAAAATATGAGGGAGAAAAAATGTTTTCTTTACTCCATCATAATACAACATACTTTGTGATATGTTAATATATATTGTATAAAGCATTTATAAAAAAAATATAAACTGGCATTCATCTTATTCCGGTCGTCCAAGATAAAATCCCTGCACTAAATCAATACCATTATCCCTTAAGAATTCATACTCTTCTCTTGATTCAATACCCTCAGCAAGCACTTTGATGCCTCTTTTATGGAAGCTGTCTCTATAATAATAGTAATACTCCTGCTTATCAACATCATTCTCAATATCTGTTATCAGACTTCTGTCCAGCTTTACAATATGCGGTGCAAATATATCCACTGCCATTCGGATAAAATATAGGTTGAAATGCATAACTTATTTCCAGCTTTGCAAGCTTGTCTTTAATCTCTTCATCAAGCGGAAAAATGCTGTAGTCTACCATACTTTTGTCAATATCCTCTCACATTATTTACAAATCACATAAACAGATTTTACCGCTTTATTACATTCTTTGCAACTGTTATATTCATTCACAATCAATCATAAATAATCATCATAAAGGTGTAAGTTCTGACATTTTACTGCATGCAATTCTGAAGTTTTCTATCTTCATATCAGAATAGCTGATAACAAAGCTGTGGCTGTATTCATCAGTATTATTATGATAGTACTCAGATAACGCATTTATATGGATGCCTTCTGCCTCAAGTTTTCTTTTTACCTCATTATCAGAAAGTAATGTATTAAGTTCAAGAATAAAATGCAGTCCTGAATCAGCCTCTCTTACTCTTCCAACACATTTGAACGGTTCCTCTTTAAGTACTGAAAGAACAGCCTCTCTCTGTTTCGTATAATACAGTCTCATTCTGTTTAAATGTTTCTCAAAATATCCTTCTTCTATGAATGCAGCAAGTGCATACTGCTCGAAATTAGATACAGTACATGCATAAAAATCAAGTTTTTCCTGATATGTTGCGGCAAGGTGTGGTGGCAGAACCATATAACTGATTCGGATTGTCGGTGTCAGTGTTCTTGAAAATGTATTCATATATATAACCTTTTCACTTATATCTATGCTTTTCATAGTTGGAATTGTCTTCCCTGTCATACGAAATTCTGAATCATAATCATCTTCTATTATATATCTGTCCGGCTTTTCATTAGCCCATGCAAGCAATTCAAAGCGCCGGCTTACCGGCATTGTTATACCTGTCGGATAATGATGTGTAGGACTTATATGAACAATATCTGCCATACATTCTCTTACCGCTTCCGGTTTCATTCCTTCATTATCCATACCGGCATAACAGAATTTCACATTATTACTTGCATATATCCTGGCAATCTTAGAATATCCCGGATCTTCAACACAATACACTTTATCTCTTCCCAAAAGCTGTATAAGAAGACTATACATATATTCAGTTCCGGCGCCAATGATTATCTGTCCGGGTGTTACCTGCATATCACGAAATGAAGCCAGATGCATAGCAATTGCTTTTCTTAACTCCCATGTTCCTTCTCCCGGAGATATCTTCATAAGATCATCCTGCCTGTCTGTTATAACCCGTCTCATAAGCTTAGCCCATGTTGCAAATGGAAAGCTTCCAGGATCTGTCCTGTTTGATGATAAATCTGACTTATATCCGGTCTTTTTCTTTGCTGTTGTTTCAGGAACTTCATATTTTACCGGCTTTATCCTTGCAACACCTGAAATATCTGATACATAATAGCCCTTCTTAGGAACAGAATATATATATCCTTCACTCATAAGCTGTCCATATGAATTCTCTACTGTTATGGTACTTATTCCAAGATTGACAGCAAGCGTTCTCTTTGAAGGAAGATGCTCATCCTTAACCAGTCTGCCTTCTATTATATCTTTCTTGATACATTTGTATAAATATTCATATATTGATTCTTTTCCAATGTTTTCAAATGAGTATGTCAACATAATCTGACCTTATTTCTTTCGCAGAAATTCCCCTTTATATTAATGTCAGTTATTATAACATACATTATATTTCGTGACAATCTGTCAACGTGCATATATCAAGTGTAAGTTATCTGATAAATGTATAGTTACAGACTCCATTTAGCAGCTGTAAGCTGTGTGTTTACCATACCTGCGTATATTCCGGATTTTGCCATAAGTTCTGATGGTTTACCGCTTTCTACTACTTTACCATTTTTTAATACTACTATTTTGTCGGCGTCTGCTACTGTTCTCATTCTATGAGCTATTATCATTACTGTCTTATTCTTTATAAGCTGTGATAATGATTCCTGTATCATTGTTTCATTATCAACATCTAAGGAAGCTGTTGCCTCGTCAAGAAGTATTACTGGTGCATCTTTTAAGAACGCTCTTGCTATGGATATTCTCTGTCTTTCACCACCTGAAAGCTCACAGCCATTCTCTCCAATCATTGTGTTCCAGCCGTCTGATAATTTTTCAGCAAATTCATCACAATGTGCAAGTTTTGCTGCTGCGATAACTTCTTCGTCCGTTGCATCCATTTTTCCTATCCTGATGTTCTCGATAACTGTATTATTAAACAGTGTAACATCCTGAAATACTATAGAGTAAAGCGACATTAGTGTCTCTGGGTCAATCATTGATATGTCCATTCCACCAACTGTTATCTTTCCCTTATCAGCGTCCCAGAAACGGGCTGCAAGTCGTGAAACTGTTGTCTTTCCTCCGCCTGACGGACCGATAAGAGCTGTTACCTCCCCCTGCTTTGCAGTAAAAGATACATCATTTAATACAACATCACCTGTATCATATGAGAATCCTACATTAGAAAACTCTATGTCATACCCCTTGTTATCAAGCTTCTCCGAACCTTCCTGCACATCATGTGAAAGTATCTCGTCTAATCTTGCACTCTGTACATCTGATGCGATAATTGCCGCAAGATTCTGTAAAGATACCTGCATTGGATCATATATTCTTGATACAACCATTAGGAACATAAAAAATGTGATGACATCCAGCTTTCCACTGGCTAATAATGCTCCGCCTACCAAAGCAACTGTTGCAATACCAAGCTTGAGAATCATCTGTGCACTTCCAACAAACACAGCAGTTCCAAGTTCTGTAGCTACAGCATGCTTCTCAACTGCCTTAATCTTCTCATCAAGTCCCTTCATATACTCTTCCTGAGTATTATATGCCCGAATATCTCTGACACTTTCAAGGCACTCCTGAATACCATCTGCACACGTCATTTTCAGTGCCACCTGCTTTTCGTTAAGCTTTCTCTGAACTTTTCCAGAGCAGCTGACTATAATGAATGATATCGGTAGTACCCACAGTGCTGCTATTGCCATTCTCCAGTCAAAGAAGAATAGTCCTATTGCTACAAATGCTGTAGATATGCACGCTCCGACAAGCTCCGGTATAAAATGTGATGATGCAGTCTCCATCTGTGCGCAATCAGCCATTATAGTACTTGTAAGGTCAGACAAATCCTTCTTTCCAAAGAATGAAAGCGGAATCTTTCTTAACTTCTCAGCCAGTGTAATTCGTCTTACACCACTCTCTACATATGTTGATAAAAATGTTGCATTATACTGGATATATGTTGATATCGCAATCAATACAAGTGTAATAATAACTCCGGCAATATAGAATCCGCCTCTTCCTGCCAGATTCCCTTCCATATAATCTTTAACAAGAAAATACAATAAAGACACAGGTATCATCAGTATCAAATCAGATATTGTAACTGATATGAATGCCTTAATCATATCCTGAGCGCCCTGACTTGAAAGGGCATATTTATGCATAAGCTTTTCTTTCATATTACACACCCACTTTCCAGTTTACTGATTTATTATATTCCTCCCACATATGTGCATACAATCCGCCTGACTCTGCCAGTTCATTATGCTTTCCACTCTGGTTAATCTGACCATTCTTTAATACATATACACGATCAACTCCAGTAACTGACGACAATCTGTGGGCAATCATAATAACTGTCTTTCCCTGTGAAAGCCTTTCAAATGCTGCCTGAACCTTTGCCTCGTTATCAGGGTCAGCAAATGCAGTTGCTTCATCAAGTATAAGCATAGGAGAATTCTTTAACATTGCCCTTGCAATAGCAATTCTCTGGGCTTCGCCGCCTGACAGGTAAGTTCCTTTAGAACCGATTACAGTGTCTATTCCGTCCGGAAGCTTCTCGATAATATCATCGCACTGTGCATTCTTTAACGCTTCCATAACCTCCTGTCTTGTAGCATTTTTATTACCCATACGGACATTATCCAGTATAGACATCTTAAGCAGGTGGCTGTCCTGAAATACGAAAGATACTGTATCCATAAGCTCTTTCTCATCAATGTTCTTAACATTTACACCGCCGATTAATATATTGCCCTCTGTGACATCTGCAAATCTTGCGATAAGCCTTGCAAGCGTTGTCTTTCCACCACCGGAAGGTCCGACAAATGCGACCTGCTCACCCGCATTTATCTTAAGACTGACATCATGCAGTGCATCATTTACCGCACCCGGATATCTGAATGAAACATTTTCAAATGTGATAGATGTATCTGCAGGGTGCTTCTTATCAGCGGTCTGCTCTAACGGCTTTCTTTCTATAATACTGTTAATTCGCGAAAGTGCGTCCTCAACAACCATTGTATTCTCGCCTGCATACATCATCTTTGTAAGTGTGACTGTAATAATAGGCGTAATAATTATATAAAACATCAGATTCAGTAAAAATGTGTTGTTTACCGTGCCGCTCTTAACTCCGCCGAAAAGGAATGTTCCCGCAATAAGTATTGCAAATACTGCATTAATGGCTGCAGTATAACCCATCATCGGGATTCTTAAATCCTTTGTGTAAGATACAGTCCACTTCTCATATTTCTTGATAGAATCCCTGAATCTCTTGAACGAAAATACTGACTGTCCAAATGTCTTGACAACAGGAATTCCTCTCACATACTCAACCGCCTCGCTCGACATTTCCTCCAATGCATTCTGGTACTCTGCCATTTTCTTTTTCATGTTGTCGCCCATCATGCAGCTCATTACTACAAATGCGATTACAACCGGAATAAGGCACAGAAGTCCAAGTCGCCAGTCAAACACTAAAAGAAGAAGCACAAGCCCGACTGGTGTGGCTGTTGCAACACATTTGTCAGGAAGCTGGTGTGCAATATAGGTTTCTGTCGCAGCGCTTGATTCATTGACAATCTTTCTTACCTTACCGCTTCCCTCTTCGTCCATGAATCCAAGCGGAAGTGTAAGTATATGTCTCATAAGCTTAGAGCGCATATTGGCCTGAATCCTGAATGCTGACAGATGCGAACACATCAATGCACCTATGTAAATAAGCATTGCTCCTATTGCAAATGCAACGGCACTCCAGCCATATACAGACAGGTTCTGCGCATTGCCATAATCAGGTGCAACACGAAGCACCTCTTTAATTAATCTCCATATAAAATAAAATGGTACAAGTGCAACGAAAGCACTTATCGTAGCAAGTACCCATGACGCAATTGTCAGATACCTGTAATTACCGGCATATTCAAACAACTGCTTAATTGTATCTGGCTTTTCCTCTTTCTTTGCCATAATTATCCTCCTTGCTTTACTGTTTCGTTATATAACACTATTCAGAGTAAGATATTGCTAACCTGTGCCTTTAAATAAAGGCTG
>UMHY01067721.1_pt1 | contig 20845 bp, 18 predicted proteins | sample 1965661 | NCBI WGS metagenome assembly UMHY01 (sample SAMEA4836112, study PRJEB28245) | human gut metagenome | biome: gut microbiome; material: fecal sample | place: Denmark | collected 2008
AAGTATTCAGAGAGTACCGCCAGTCGCTCCGTTCGTCGGAGCGTGGATTGAAATGACGTATATAACCCATACATGAAAAAAGATAAAGTCGCTCCGTTCGTCGGAGCGTGGATTGAAATAGTTGTTGCGCGTATATTATCAAATGTTACATCAAGTCGCTCCGTTCGTCGGAGCGTGGATTGAAATTACCATACACGCATGTGTCATTAACTCCTACCATGTCGCTCCGTTCGTCGGAGCGTGGATTGAAATCACTATGTCAAGTATTTAACGCCTGTCATAGAAGTCGCTCCGTTCGTCGGAGCGTGGATTGAAATTGCTTGATCAGTATGAGGTTGCCTCTCTCTTTTGGTCGCTCCGTTCGTCGGAGCGTGGATTGAAATTTCCCTTGGCGGCAATCTTGCAGGCGGTTATGATGTCGCTCCGTTCGTCGGAGCGTGGATTGAAATTTGAAGAACGTTCGTTTGATTTAGGGACTTTAAGTCGCTCCGTTCGTCGGAGCGTGGATTGAAATTGATGATAGAAATATTATAAATCAGAATCGGAGTAAGGTCGCTCCGTTCGTCGGAGCGTGGATTGAAATAACAAAGACTATGAAGCTTATGATACGTCTGCCGTCGCTCCGTTCGTCGGAGCGTGGATTGAAATAATGTTAAGCAAGCATCAGACCCACTTAAGCAAGTCGCTCCGTTCGTCGGAGCGTGGATTGAAATTAAATCGGGTGCTGGTTATAGTGGTGATGTCGGGTCGCTCCGTTCGTCGGAGCGTGGATTGAAATACTGATCAGCTTTCCTTTACAGTGTAGTTACTGGAGTCGCTCCGTTCGTCGGAGCGTGGATTGAAATCGTGAAATTAAATCACGCTACAATATCGGCATAGGTCGCTCCGTTCGTCGGAGCGTGGATTGAAATACTCTGTGAAGTGGGATTCATAGACACTGCTTGCAGTCGCTCCGTTCGTCGGAGCGTGGATTGAAATGTCTGAATGAATACTAATTTCTGATTGCCAGTTAGTCGCTCCGTTCGTCGGAGCGTGGATTGAAATAGGCAATTATACTGTGTGTAAAACCACAGAAAATAGTCGCTCCGTTCGTCGGAGCGTGGATTGAAATAAATAGACTTCCAGCTGGAACAAAATTTGAAATGTCGCTCCGTTCGTCGGAGCGTGGATTGAAATATGATTCCTTTGTATCCGGAAACTTTTTGTATACAGTCGCTCCGTTCGTCGGAGCGTGGATTGAAATAATGTGATTCCCTATGAACCTGATACATCCGCAGGTCGCTCCGTTCGTCGGAGCGTGGATTGAAATGCTAGGCTCTTGTACTTAATGTTGGGGTTTATATGTCGCTCCGTTCGTCGGAGCGTGGATTGAAATGCTAGGCTCTTGTACTTAATGTTGGGGTTTATATGTCGCTCCGTTCGTCGGAGCGTGGATTGAAATTATTTTACCTCTTATCCATTTATCTAACTTACTGTCGCTCCGTTCGTCGGAGCGTGGATTGAAATTTAGGACTGGAGGAAATATGTTAGATATAACAAGTCGCTCCGTTCGTCGGAGCGTGGATTGAAATGAGTTTAACATATACGGCGGTAAAACATCGGTAGTGTCGCTCCGTTCGTCGGAGCGTGGATTGAAATAATATCAAATGATAATGATAGCGTTGAATATGTTGTCGCTCCGTTCGTCGGAGCGTGGATTGAAATGACACTGGAGGATATGGAATGATGTACCCTAAGCCGTCGCTCCGTTCGTCGGAGCGTGGATTGAAATAGCAGGCAATCATTGTTGACGCTAGCGGTGCTCACTGTCGCTCCGTTCGTCGGAGCGTGGATTGAAATACAACATTGCTTTTGAATAGGCGTTTTGTAAAGGGTCGCTCCGTTCGTCGGAGCGTGGATTGAAATTAAATGGCTGTGGGGCTATATGTATGACAGTAAAGTCGCTCCGTTCGTCGGAGCGTGGATTGAAATAGTATACAAACTTATTTGTGTTTACCGTTGGAGAAGTCGCTCCGTTCGTCGGAGCGTGGATTGAAATACTTGATCTCAAACGTGGAACTTCTGGACGTGCCAGTCGCTCCGTTCGTCGGAGCGTGGATTGAAATTTTGTTTGCTTCCCTTCTCTCAGCGGCCGCATTAAGTCGCTCCGTTCGTCGGAGCGTGGATTGAAATTATGCAGAATTTGTAATTATCGAAAATGGAGAAAGTCGCTCCGTTCGTCGGAGCGTGGATTGAAATAAAAAGGCAGACATGACGACGCTTGTAGATGGCTCTGGTCGCTCCGTTCGTCGGAGCGTGGATTGAAATATATAAATCCTTACCGATAGACTTAACCGACTTTGTCGCTCCGTTCGTCGGAGCGTGGATTGAAATATCAACTAGTGATGTATCATTCATAACTGTGTAAGTCGCTCCGTTCGTCGGAGCGTGGATTGAAATTCCAGACCTATAAAAAGCATTAATAAACTCGTCAGTCGCTCCGTTCGTCGGAGCGTGGATTGAAATACCTCATGGGATGCTATGTCAGCGTTTATAGATGTCGCTCCGTTCGTCGGAGCGTGGATTGAAATGAAACTGATAGGTATATTATAGTTGACGAACAGAGTCGCTCCGTTCGTCGGAGCGTGGATTGAAATCTTGTGAATCACAACACGAACATGATCCCTTTGGTCGCTCCGTTCGTCGGAGCGTGGATTGAAATGTAAGCGTAAAAAGAAAGTTTCACGCGAAACTTTGTCGCTCCGTTCGTCGGAGCGTGGATTGAAATGTGTTTGGTTATGCAACGTCAAAGGAGGGTAACGTCGCTCCGTTCGTCGGAGCGTGGATTGAAATTTTTGAAGTGCGTCGGTGTGAGAGGGCGGCCACTGGTCGCTCCGTTCGTCGGAGCGTGGATTGAAATAAGCAGGTGCCGGTTGATTACCAGGAATACGCAGTCGCTCCGTTCGTCGGAGCGTGGATTGAAATTGGATTAAATTGGAAAATAGCAATAGAGCTGCCGTCGCTCCGTTCGTCGGAGCGTGGATTGAAATTAATGAAAATTGGAATGTGTATGACGCAAAGGCGTCGCTCCGTTCGTCGGAGCGTGGATTGAAATATCAAATGGATATACTGCAATCCTAATCACTTTTGTCGCTCCGTTCGTCGGAGCGTGGATTGAAATAGTACAGATATAGCTGATTATTCAGATTGGGTCGTCGCTCCGTTCGTCGGAGCGTGGATTGAAATACAGATACTTGATAACTTGCGAGCAGTGAAGGCTGGTCGCTCCGTTCGTCGGAGCGTGGATTGAAATGTCATATATTACTAAGTCTGCATCAGGGCAAGCATAGTCGCTCCGTTCGTCGGAGCGTGGATTGAAATTAAAGGTGAAATCACATTAGACATTGCACAAAACGGTCGCTCCGTTCGTCGGAGCGTGGATTGAAATGATATGGGAGGTGTGCGATGGATTGACTCTTATCGTCGCTCCGTTCGTCGGAGCGTGGATTGAAATATTTGAGAAATAATCACTTGTCCACAGCGCAATGGTCGCTCCGTTCGTCGGAGCGTGGATTGAAATATTATGCAAAATATCTGACTCCTGTGGTGAGAGAGTCGCTCCGTTCGTCGGAGCGTGGATTGAAATACAATTGTATGTCATATATTGGCTATGCCAACAGGTCGCTCCGTTCGTCGGAGCGTGGATTGAAATGCCGTATGATTGATGGCAAAACTGTGGATGATACAGTCGCTCCGTTCGTCGGAGCGTGGATTGAAATGTTGGAAGATTTAGAATGGAACGTGGATGATGATGTCGCTCCGTTCGTCGGAGCGTGGATTGAAATTTTATTGTACCCACAACTCATCAACCAATTTACGTCGCTCCGTTCGTCGGAGCGTGGATTGAAATACTCTTATTAAATTTTGAGTTGGTTCGGGTTGGAGTCGCTCCGTTCATCGGAGCGTGGATTGAAATCTCTGTAGAATAGTTGTGGATATGTAGGATAAAGATAGTCGCTCCGTTCGTCGGAGCGTGGATTGAAATATTTAAAATGTCCCGCTCACAATTTCTTGAAAATGTCGCTCCGTTCGTCGGAGCGTGGATTGAAATACCGAAATTACATCATGGCAGGGTATTGCGTCAACGTCGCTCCGTTCGTCGGAGCGTGGATTGAAATTTCATTGTCTTCATCAAAATCAAACAGCCACTTACTGTCGCTCCGTTCGTCGGAGCGTGGATTGAAATATTCTTTTCCTCCGGAAAAACGACAATCCGAGTAAGGTCGCTCCGTTCGTCGGAGCGTGGATTGAAATTCAAGTCTTAAGCCTGTCAAACCACTTATAGATGGTCGCTCCGTTCGTCGGAGCATGGATTGAAATCTGTAACCGGCGGTCCCTGCTGACCGGATGATACGTCGCTCCGTTCGTCGGAGCGTGGATTGAAATAGTGGAATGCTCAAATCTAACGGTTGGCAAAGAGGTCGCTCCGTTCGTCGGAGCGTGGATTGAAATAACAGGGTTAAATTCTACCGACTCTAATCTCCATGTCGCTCCGTTCGTCGGAGCGTGGATTGAAATGCTTGAAGGACTTGGCAGAACCCTCAAACAGGATGTCGCTCCGTTCGTCGGAGCGTGGATTGAAATACGTAGAACTTAGTTTCGCTTGCAGTGAACATCTGTCGTTCCGTACGCTGGAGCGTGGATTGAAATAAAATTGCATACAGAGGAAGTGCCTCAAGCGTAACTCGCTCCGTGTGTTGGAGAACGGATTAAAATCTCCGATTGTTAAAAAGTTACAAATTGTATATTATAATCCCATTCGTAGAAGAAAACAGAGATTAATATCATATATATCAACCAACTCGTGTTGAAACCTATTCATTTGTAGGTTTATGGTTTGGATGGTATAGTTAGGATAGAATTCAAAAAGAACTGTTGAATTTTAGTAGCAAAAGTATACACTTAAAATGTCTGAATATTTAATTGGGCAGTTAATGTAATTGGGTGAAAGGATGATTTATCTATGATGCACATATACATAGACGCCGACGCCTGCCCCGTAGTAGGCATAGCAGAAGACATAGCAACAAAATACAACATCCCAGTAACGCTTCTATGCGATACGAACCATGTCCTCACATCTGATTACAGTGAGGTTATCGTGGTTGGGGCCGGGGCGGATGCTGTGGATTACAAGCTGATAAGCATTTGTCACAGGGGCGACATAGTGGTTACGCAGGATTATGGCGTGGCGGCGATGGCTCTTGGCAAAGGTGCATTTGCGATACACCAATCGGGAAAGTGGTATACAAATGAGAATATCGATCAGATGCTTATGGAGAGACATTTGAATAAAAAGGCGAGAAGGGCATCGAGCAGGAATCATATCAAAGGGCCGAGGAAGAGGACAGAAGAGGATGACCAGAGATTTGCGGAGTCATTTGAGAAGCTGCTGCGGAAGGCAAATAATCTGTAGATACATATGAAGGTGGAGGGGGATTCGAAACCTCACCACCAACGAACCGGAAGAGGTCAGATTTTAATGGATGATAAAAACACAAATAGAACAATAGAATACTACAACACACATGCTGACAGATATTCAGAGGTAACCAGAAATGCAGACATGTCGGACATTTACAAGCGCTTTGAGGAACATCTCAAGCCGGGCAGCAGGATTCTTGATCTTGGCTGCGGCAGTGGCCGTGACAGCAAATATTTTCTGGACAAGGGATACAAGGTTGTATCTCTGGATGCGTCTGAGGCTATGTGCAGGAAAACTCAGGAGCTGACGGGAAAAGCGGCTGTGCATATGCGCATTGAGGACATGAACTATGAGAATGAATTTGACGCTGTGTGGGCATGTGCCTCGCTGCTCCATGTTGCCAAGAGCGATATGCACAAGATCCTTGAGAAGGCTATGAAGGCGCTCAGGGTCGGCGGGGTATTGTATGCTTCGTGGAAGTATGGCAAGAGTGAACGGACGCGGGATGATGGAAGGACATTTGCCAATTATACTGAGGCCCGGGTTTGCGATATGGTGGCGTTGGTTTCAGGCGCATCGCTTGAGGATGTATGGACGAGTCAGGATGTCAGGCTTGACAGGATAGGTCAGGGACATTTGTGGGTAAATGTTCTGGTGAAGAAGACCAGAGTTGTCATAACTGAGAAGGAATTTCTGAACATTTTCTGGAAGCAATACCAGATCATTGAGAAGGATGTCAGGATCAGTTCGGAGTATGTGGACATTCACAAGAGCAACTTCCCGACATTTTCAAGCAGATACATAAATATGTTCTTGAACATCTGCAGCAATATTGATTCTCTGATTGAGATATATTGCAAGATGGTAGAGGAGGACGATTACAGGAAGAAGTACAATATACATGACAGGCTTACTCCTGTGCTTAGGAAATTCCCGGCTATCAGGCTTGACGCAGTGAGGACGATAGACACATTTGAAGATATCGAGTTGAAGCCGTTCAGCGCATTTGTGGATGGCAGGATCGCGGATTGGTGGAATGACTATAACCTGGTAAAACATGCCAGAAGCGAGAAGAATGAGAAGACAGGGAAGTACAATTTCCAGAGCGCAAATCAGAAGAATGTGCTGACTGCCCTGGCTGCGTATTTTATCGTGTGCAACCGCATATACGAGGAGATATGCGAGATCTCGGCAACGCCGAAGAAGCTGCTCAAGTCGAAATTATTCCTGTACGTGAAGAATGGTGAGTAGATAAGGAAAGGTAATAGACCATGGTAAAACAGATAGTAAGAGATCAGATGTTTCTCAGCCAGAAGTCATCTCCGATGACGACTATGGATGCGGGGATCATAGCAGATATGCAGGACACATTAGCGGCAAATCAGGCGAGGTGCGTCGGCATGGCGGGCAACATGATCGGATATAAGAAGAGGATAATCATCGTCAGTATGGGATTTGCCAATGTTGTCATGCTGAATCCGGTACTCCTGTCAAAGTCGGGGGCTTACGAGACAGAGGAGGGATGTCTGTCTCTGGACGGCACGAGAAAGGTGACAAGGTATAGAGACATAGAAGTAGAGTTTCAGGATGCATCATTTGCAAAAAAGCGTATGAAGTTCAACGGATATATAGCCCAGATAGTGCTCCATGAGATGGATCACCTTGAGGGGCGAATAATTTAGGAGAGTTTATGGAATCAAAAGACGGAACATGGATTATGTATGGAGTTTCGGAGGATGATCCGGAGTGCCTGCATACGGTGGACGAACTTATCGGATATATAGAGGAAGTGGGATTTCTTCCTCTTTTCCGCAATGAGATACCTGGATTTTCGGTGGAAGAGCGAACCACGGAGAAGTATTGGTGGAGTGAAGACCCGCAGAGGGATCCTTGGGTGTGGCGTGAGATCATAGCCAGAAGAGGCGACATCGCATACGGCAAATTTTTCCACAATAAGGCGGGATTTATCTCAAAGAAATGGTTCCCGTATTTTGCAAATTATAGAAGAGCTGGATATGATTTCGATGCTAGATGGGATGATGAGCTTGCATCATTCAGGCAGAAGAAGATCATGGATCTGTTCATGGATGACCGGATAGACGAGGAGAGCGATGCGGAATTTGCAGCAGAAAAGCTGGAAAGTATGTACAATACAGAACTTTTTTCATTTGATATAAAGAAGCTTGCCGGATTTGGCAAGGGCGGAGAGAAAGGCTTTGAGGGTACGATGACACAGCTCCAGATGCAGACCTATCTGTGTGCATGTGACTTCAGAAAACGGTTGAACAAGAAGGGCGCGGAATATGGATGGAATGTGGCTGTGTATTCCATGCCGGAGAAGCTGTGGGGATATGACCACGTGACGTCCGCATATGGTGAGAGCCTGGAAGAGTCGTGGGAGAGGATAGTGAAGCATATGGATGATATCTACCCGATTGCCACAGAGAAACAGATAAAGAAAGTCTTAAAGTAGAGACGGTGTACAGAAAACTCTAATTCAAAACTTTACATCAAAAGTTTACACATAACATTACATATATCTTTACATATGTGTTTACATATGTTATGTTTATATGCAAGTCAGGTTATAAAGAATAATATGATGCCTACTTGAAGAGGAGAAATGATGAACACTGTATATGATGTTATTATTGTGGGAACTGGCGCTGCAGGCTTGTTCTGTGCGTTGAATTTTCCAGAGACAAAAAAGGTCTGTATTATCACAAAAAGGCGGGCTGATGAGTCCGACTCTTTTTTGGCCCAGGGCGGCATATGTATGCTGCGGGGGGAGGAAGACTACGAAGATTATTTTGAAGACACCATGAGAGCCGGTCATTATGAGAACAATAAAAAGACAGTCGATCTGATGATCAGATCATCGAATCTTGTTATCAGAGAATTGATAAGGCTTGGAGTTAGATTTGAGAGAGATGAGAGCGGAAAGCTTGCCTTCACTAAGGAGGGAGCTCACAGCCAGCCAAGAATATTGTTCCACGAGGACATTACCGGCAAAGAGATTACATCCACTTTGCTGGAGTGTGCAAAGAAAAAATCCAATATCGAGATATATGAGTATACGACTATGCTCGACATCATCTGCAATGACAATGCCTGTGGTGGAGTGGTTATAGCTGATGAGGCCAAGAACATAAGCATACTTAGATCCAACAATGTTGTATTGGCGTGTGGTGGAATCGGAGGCATATATAAGAACTCAACAAATTTTGCCCATATAACAGGTGATGCCATAGCAATTGCCTTAAAACATGGTGTAGAGGTAGAGAATCTGAATTATGTACAGATCCACCCGACAACACTGTTTAGCCTGAATAAGGGAAGAAGGTTTCTGATATCTGAATCTGTGAGAGGCGAAGGCGCATGGCTTCTTAACAAGGCGGGAGAAAGGTTTACAGATGAACTGCAGCCTCGTGATGTAGTCAGCCATGCAATATGGAAACAGATGGAGATAGATGGAACGGAGCATGTATGGGAAGACCTGAGACCGCTTGGAAGAGATGTGATCTTGCAACATTTTCCACATATATACAAGCAGTGCAAGGATGAGGGGTATGATGTGCTTGTTGAACCGATACCGGTTGTGCCGGCGCAGCATTACCACATGGGCGGAGTGAAGGCAGATCTTGCCGGAAGGACATCCATGGAAGGATTGTATGCGGTAGGAGAAGCTGGATGTAATGGAGTGCATGGCAGAAACAGACTGGCAAGCAATTCGTTACTTGAGTCGCTTGTATTTGCACAGAGGGCGGCAGATGATATCATGTTCAGCAGAGAGCACAGAGGCTGTGGAGAAGACAACATAGATCTGTCTGAATATGAAGATATAGATGGTTTGTTTAGAGAATATAAGAATATAGTTTTGACAGAAACGGAAAGAAGAGGCTGAGAATGAATCAGATAACAATGAAATTGAATGCGGACAAGCTTATAATGATGGCTTTACAGGAGGATATCACAAGTGAGGATGTATCCACAAATGCGGTGATGCCAAAGGCACAGAAAGGAAAAGTAGACCTGATATGCAAGCAGGATGGAATCATTGCAGGACTTGATGTATATGCAAGAGTATTTACACTCTTAGATGACAGCACTGAGGTTGAGTTCTTCTGCAAAGATGGCGATGAGGTGAAGGCTGGCCAGCTTATGGGAATTGTGACTGGTGATATCAGGGTTCTTCTCTCTGGCGAGAGGGTTGCGCTTAATTATCTCCAGCGTATGAGTGGCATAGCTACGTATACCCATGAGGTTGCAGAACTTCTTAAAGGAAGCAAGACTACTCTGCTGGATACCAGAAAGACCACACCTAATTGCCGTATATTTGAGAAGTATGCAGTCAGAGTCGGCGGAGGCAGCAATCACAGATACAATTTGTCGGATGGAGTATTACTTAAGGATAATCATATAGGCGCTGCGGGAAGTATAACCAATGCAGTGAGAATGGCAAAGGAGTATGCACCATTTGTCCGCAAGATAGAGGTTGAAGTTGAGACACTGGATCAGGTAAAAGAGGCTGTTGAAGCGGGAGCCGATATCATTATGCTTGACAATATGACAACGGATCAGATGAGGGCTGCGATCGATTTGATCGATGGACGTGCGGAGACAGAATGTTCAGGCAATGTTACAAAAGAGAACATAGAGAGCCTGATATCATTGGGAGTGGATTATATATCAAGCGGTGCGCTTACACATAGCTCACCTATAATGGATATATCGATGAAAAATCTTCATGCGGAGGGATAAAGTGAAGGCAAAAGAGAGAAGGGAAAGGATACTTGACATTGTGAAGAATTCAGATGTCCCTGTTCCGGCAAATAAGCTTGCGTCAGAATTCGATGTCAGTAGACAGATAATAGTGCAGGACATTGCAGTGATCAGGGCGGCTGATGATGGCATAATTGCAACTAACAGGGGTTATATATACAAGAATGAATCAAAATGTCAGAGAGAGTTTAAAGTAAAACATGGTTATGACAGGACTGAGGAAGAACTCACGATCATAGTTGATTATGGCGGTGTTGTAAAGAATGTAAGTATAAGTCATACAGTGTACAATCGTGTTACCGCAAAGATGAATATTGCTTCCAGATACGACGTGGCAAAATTTATGAAAAAATTGGAAAACAGCCAGTCGTCCCTGCTTGGAAATGCTACGAACGGATATCATTACCATCTGATAGAGGCTCCAAGTGAAGAGATCCTGGACAACATAGAGCAGAAGCTCGATGAGACAGGCTTCCTTGTTCCGTGGCAGGAGTGGGAGAAATAATACAAAATGATTTGGAGAGAATAAAATGACGATAAAAGAGATACAGGAAGAGATAATCAGACTGAAGAAAGAGAAAGATTTCTGCATACTGGCACATGCTTATCAGGGACATGAGATTCTTGAAGTTGCAGATTATATGGGAGATTCATATGGACTTAGCGTTGAGGCGAGCAAGGATTCCCGCAAAAATATAATAATGTGTGGTGTGCGTTTTATGGCAGAGACATGTAAGATATTGTCCCCTGATAAGAATGTGTATCTGCCTAACCCTGAAGCCGGATGTCCGATGGCTGAGCAAATGAATCTTGAAATGCTGGATGAGATGAAGAAGAAGTATCCGGGATATGCGGTTGTCGCCTATATAAATACGACATCTGAATTAAAAACTGCCTGTGATGTATGTGTGACATCCTCATCAGCAGTGCAGATCTGCAGCAAGCTTGATAACGACAAGATTCTTTTTATTCCAGATCCGAATCTTGGAAACTATGTTCAAAAGCAGATGCCGGAAAAGGAATTTGTGTTTTTTAACGGCGGATGCCCTAGACATCTTGCGGTTACCATAGATGATGCTTTGAAGGTAAAAGAGTTACATCCGCATGCGGAGCTTCTTGTCCATCCTGAGTGCAGGCCGGATGTAGTTGCAGAGGCTGATTATGTAGGTTCAACCACAGGAATTATGGCATATGCCAGAAAGTCAGAGAAAAAAGAGTTCATCATCGGTACAGAGCACAGTATTGTGGAGCATCTTCAGTATGAGTGCCCTGACAAAATGTTCTACCCAATATCTTCAAAGCTGATGTGCCATAATATGAAGCTTACTACTCTGGTTGATATATTGAATGTTTTAAAGGGTACAGGTGGCGAAGAGATAGTCCTTTCTGATGAGGTGATGGAGGGAGCTTCCCGCTGCATCAACAGAATGATCGCGCTTGGATAACGATTTGCGGATGCCGGGAAATAGCATATAAACAAAGTTTTGTAATAAACATTTACTTTCAAGGCTTCATGTGATACTTGGGACCCCGACAGCGACTATTGCTTAATTATATAAAATACGGTTGCTTATTAGTTTATTAAGCGACCGTATTTTTTTGTACCTGTGTTATAATGTTATAAAAGTGTATAATATTATTTGCAAATTATGATCAGCCAGACTGGCTGGAGTATAGGAGGACATGATGGGTATTGTTGAATTAAAAAATGACAGAATTGCTATCGGAGTGAATACTCACGGTGCAGAGCTTGTGAGTCTGAAGAGTAACGAGACGGATAGAGAGTATATGTGGTGCGGAGATGCGGCATATTGGGGAAGAGTTTCTCCTGTGCTGTTTCCATTTGTGGGAAAGCTTGAAGGACAGCGTTACAGACATAACGGGGTTGTTTATGAGAATATACCTCAGCACGGATTTGCAAGGGACAGCGAGTTTGTAGTGGGTGGCCAGACTGGTGATACACTGCTGTTTGTGCTTGAGAAGAATGATACATGGCAGAAGAGCTATCCGTTTGATTTCAGTCTTTGTATAGGATACAGACTTGAAGGTTCATCTGTACATGTTATGTGGACCGTTGTGAATGAGGGAACTGACACGATTCATTTTTCTATCGGTGCCCATCCTGCATTTGCATGTGAGGGAGGCATCGGCGGTTATTCTCTGGATATGCACACAGGTAAGAACGAGATTGAATGTGGTCTTTTGACAGCAAATGGAGTTCTTGGAGATAGAACAGTTACGCACAGACTGACAGATGGAGTCTTAAAGCTGCGTGATGAGATGTTTGATGAGGATGCCCTGATCATGGATGGTAAGGGTATAAATACGATTACATTAAGGAACTCATCTGATGCGCCGGTTTTGCAGTTGAGATTTGATGTGCCGCAGATAGGCATATGGTCTCCTGCAAAGAAACATGCGCCATTTGTCTGCATAGAGCCTTGGTTTGGCAGGTGTGACCGCGAGGGATATGACGGAGATCTGGCGGACCGTGAGTATTCAAACAGTCTTGAGGCTGGCCATTCGTTCAGCAAGGAGTATGTCATCGACATACTATAATGGAAAACATATCATGTGTCAGATTAAGATATAGCAGAATATAATTTGTAAGCAGGGCGGGACATCCCATTGGTGAGATGTCCCGCCCTGCTTGTTATGTTTCATATACATTAATGTAAAACCTATGTAAAAGGTGCCTGACTCCATTGTTGTTCCTTTTTGTAGAGTGCTGAAAATACTACTTGACATATAATACTATGTGACGTATAGTATACTGCGTAAGGAGGTATAGCGATGGATATACAATTGAAGAGAGGGATGCTCGACGTGTGTGTGCTTGCGGCCATCAAGGACGAGGATTCCTATGGATATCAGATCATCAAAGATATGAAGCCGTATGTGACGATATCAGAGTCCACACTCTATCCTATCCTCAGAAGACTTGAGGCGGGAGCGCTGCTCACGGTTCATTCCGTGGAGCACAACGGAAGACTCAGAAAGTATTATCATATTACGGATGCCGGAAGAGCCAGGATAGAAGAGTTCAAGGAAGAGTGGAAGGAACTGGAATCCATATACAGATTTATTGTGAAGGAGGAAGTCAGAGATGAACAAACAGGAATATCTTGAGTCGATAAGAAGCAGGATCAGTGCGATGCCGGCTGATGATGTGAACAGGTTTATGGATTACTATAGCGAGATGATAGATGACCGCGTGGAGGACGGCCTTTCCGAGGAGGAGGCTGTGGCAGATATGGGATCACCTGATGCAGCAGTGGAGCAGATACTTGAAGATATGCCGCTCACGAAGCTTGTGAAGGAGAAGATCAAGCCGAAGCACGAACTCAAGGCATGGGAGGTTGTACTCATAGTTCTGGGCTCTCCGGTGTGGATACCGCTTCTCATGACGGCGGCGGTATTGCTGCTGACACTTTGGATAGTTGCATTTGCACTTCTCATATCATTCTATGCTGTGGTGCTCAGCTTTGTGGTGGCGGGAATCGGCGGATTGATATGTACCATACCGCTGTTCATAGCCAACAGCCCATACACAGCAGTCCTCATGCTCGGCGCTGCACTCATCGGAATCGGAATCGCGATACTGTTTGTTGTATCGGTGAAACCGGTTACGGTTGGCATATTTAAGGTCTGCAAGGCCAGTGTGAATGGAATAAAGAGAATGTTTGTAAAGGAGAAATAGTCATGAGTAGAACAAAGAAAGCTGTTATTGTTGCATCGGTCATGATCGTGGCAGGCATTATCACTGTGATCTCAGCACTTGCTGTAAATGGATTCAGATGGCCGAATGTGACAGTTAATCTGGCCCACATGACATCGGAGCCGGTGAACTACGTAAAGAAGACTGTTGATATAAAAGATAAATTCACTGCAATTGATGTAAAAAGCGCATCAGATGTGGATGTTGCCGTGAAGAAGGCGAGTGGAGATACAAGTTATGTGGAGTATTATGACAGTGAGAATCTGACGCATCATGTAGATATATCAGATGGTGTGCTCAGGATAACCGCAGACGACAGCAGGAACGCAGCATTTAACATTTCCATTGGTGTGTACGCTGGAGCATGGCCGTCCGTGACGGTGTATCTGGCTGGTACGGAGTACGATGATCTGAAGATTGTGACCAGCAGTGGTGACGTGGATATGGAATATTATCTGGCAATAGGCAATATCGATATAGAGGCCGCCAGCGGCGATGTGATCGTAAAGGGGGTAAATGCAGATGCTCTGACGGTGGCGACCAGCAGTGGTGACATTAAGCTTGACAGTGTATCGTCAAAGGATACAAGAATATCAGCAAACAGTGGTGACGTCAGTCTTGGTGATGTGGTGATGGATAATATTGATCTGAAGACCTCCAGTGGCAATATCACATCTGGCAGTATAAAGGCAAAACGTATAAACGGTCGTGCGTCAAGTGGTGACGTAATGATTAGAGACTGTGATGCTTCTGAGATCAATGTCGTGACAACCAGTGGTGATGTATCGATCGGTATTGGCTCAGAAATGAAGTATGAATACAATACAAAGACATCCAGCGGTGATGTAAATGTACCGGACTCGGTTGAGGGAGCAGATGAAAAGTGCAATATCGAGACTAGTAGCGGAGATATTGATGTCACACAGTAAGTCGTAACTGAATACATTTGAAAATTGGTTCAAGGCAGGTCTTCTGAAATGGAATGACCTGCCTTGAGTTGTATTTAGGCTAAATTAAAGTTAATTAATGAAATAAAATGTCGGTAAAGGCCTCTGCTTATTGTGGATTCACGCTAAAAATGGTATCTTTAATATGTATATATATTTATACGGAAGAAAATATCAGGGAGAGTAAAGGATGAGTGCATTTGCATTGAGACTTGCAGTATTACCTTCGGTGTTACTGCTGTTATTTGTAGTCAGAAGAAATAAGAATAGCAGGGATCCAATGAGCCTGCTAGTATGGCTTGCGGTTCTGGGAGCTGTCAGCACGATACCGGCAGTAGTCGTGGAGCTGGTTGGGGGCGTATTGTTATACTACATGGGATTGGAATCCGGAACGGCGGTTTATGAGCTGGTCAACTGCTTCTTTATAGTGGCGATGATCGAGGAACTGGGCAAATTTCTTGGAATGTTAATACTTACATGGAAAAATAAGAACTTTGACCACAGCTATGACGGCGTTATATATGGCGTGTGCTCGTCGCTCGGATTTGCAACACTGGAGAATATCCTGTATGTATTCCAGGGTGGAATAGGACTCGGAATCCTGAGGGCTGTGACAGCAATCCCACTTCACTGCTCATGCGGCGTTATCATGGGATATTTCTACTCAAAGGCGAGAGAGAATGCGAACAAGGGCGAGGGTGCCGCAGGCAATATGCTGATAGCGTATTTTAGCACCATGGGAATACACGGACTGTATGATTTTGTGTTGTCGATTGATGACACCAGCGTGATCCTGTGCATACTGGTTCTGATCCTGTCTGTGGTTTTGATGTTCCTGCTCATATCCCATGCGGCAAAGAACGATCATATCATAGCGGTAAATCCTATATGGGTGAATCCGTATAACTTCAGATATATACCTATGTGTGGATATAATCAGCCAAATATGTACGGACAGAACATGCAGTACAATCAGCCAAATGTATATGGCAAGTGGCAGAACACCTTCCAGCCAAATGCATATGGCCAGACGAATCAGTACAATAATCAGCAGAGTGGCTATGGCCGGCAGCCTCGGTATGGTCAGCAGAATGGTTACGGTCAGCGGCCGGGGCAGTACAACCAGCCGGGCAGCTATACTCAACAGCCAGGACAGTACAATCAGCCGTCAAGTGGCTATGGTCAGCCACAGCGGTACGATCAGCAGAATGGCTGCAGCCAGCAGACCCAGTATGGCCGGCAGTCACAGCAGAATAATCAGTATAGCGGCTACGGTCAGCCGCCACATTACGGTCAGTCATCACAGTATGATCCGCAGAACACATACAGACAGTAATAAAATATTTATATAGAGGAGAACAGGCAAATGTTATTGATAAAGAATGGAAGAGTCATTGATCCGGTCACCCATACAGACGAGGTCATGGATGTGCTCATCGACGGCAATCATATAGTTAAGACAGGATACGATCTGGAGGCAGAGGGTGCGGAGGTCATCGATGCAGATGGACTTGTAGTTGCACCAGGACTGGTAGACACACATGTACACTTCCGCGATCCGGGATTTACGTACAAGGAAGACATCGAGACAGGTGCCGCCGCCGCTGCAAGAGGAGGCTTCACGATGGTGGTATGTATGGCGAATACAAAGCCGGCGGTGGATAACCTTGAGACTCTCAAGTATATACAGGATAAAGGTGCAAAGACCGGAATACATGTAGTTCAGACAGCCACAGTCACAAAGGGCCTTGCTGGCAAGGAACTCGTGGACATGGACAGTCTTGCGGCTGCAGGTGCAGCAGGATTTACCGATGACGGAATCCCAATCATGGATGAGAAGCTTCTTCTTGAGGCTATGGAGAAGGCAAGGGATCTTGATCTTCCGGTGAGTCTTCATGAAGAGGATCCGCTGTTCATTGTACAGCCGGGAGTGAATCAAGGAAAAGTATCAGAAAAGCTTGGATACGGCGGTGCATCCCGCACAGCGGAGGATATTATGGTTGCAAGGGACTGCGTCCTTGCACTTCACACAGGTGCATCAGTGTGCATACAGCATATAAGCTCAGGCAATTCCGTGGATATAGTGAGAACTGCAAAGAAGCTTGGAGCGGACGTACATGCGGAGGCAACTCCACATCATTTCACCCTTATAGAGGATGCTGTGCTGAAGTACGGAACCATGGCGCGTATGAATCCTCCACTCAGAACCGAGAAAGACAGAAGACAGATCATAGAGGGAATACAGGATGGCACAATAGATATGATAGTGACGGATCACGCCCCGCACAGCAGTGAGGAGAAGGCGAGACCGCTTGACAAGGCGCCAAGTGGAATAACAGGGCTTGAGACATCTCTTGCCCTTGGAATATATTCCCTTGTACAGCCTGGATATATCTCACTCATGAAGCTCATGGAACTAATGAGCAGGAATCCTGCAGAATTTTACCGCATGGAACCGGGCAAGATAGCAGAGGGAGCTCCTGCGGATATAGTCATATTTGGCGAGAATGAACAGTGGACAGTGAACAGCTTTGCGTCAAAGGCATCCAACAGTCCATTTGCCGGATGGACTCTCCCGGGAAAGGTTCACTATACAATCTGTGGCGGAAATATCGTGTATGACGCAGAAAAGTACGATGCTGAACATGATGTGTAAGATGCGGGCAGCAGGATATAAAATGTAAGATATGAGAAGATCATAACAGAGATGGGACATATAGATATGGACAAGATAAGACGACATTATACATTCAGAGGAAGAGTGCAGGGAGTTGGCTTCAGATACAGGGCGAGCTATGCTGCATCCATGTACGGAGTCACCGGCTGGGTGTGCAACAGATATGATGATTCTGTTGAGATGGAGGCTCAGGGGCTGCCTGAGGCTATAGACAAGGTGATAGCAGTTCTCAGAAATGACAGATATATATTTATAGAGGATATGGATGTCAGGGAGATACCTCTGGAGAATGACAGCGGATTTCATGTGAGATCAAGCTGGTAACGCGCGTAGATAATAAGGAGAGTGGACATATGGTAAAGATAGATTTGATAACGGGCTTTCTGGGCTCAGGCAAGACGACATTTATTAAGAAGTATGTGAGCTACCTTGTTGGCAAAGGATATAATGTCGGAATCCTTGAAAATGATTATGGTGCAGTCAACGTGGACATGATGCTTCTTCAGGATGTGATGGGCGAGAACTGTCATGCTGAGATGGTGGCAGGTGGCTGCGGCGAGGACTGTCACAAGAGAAGGTTCAAGACAAAGCTCATAGCGATGGGGATGAGCGGCTATGACAGAGTCATTGTTGAGCCGTCCGGAATATTTGATGTGGATGAATTCTTTGACGTCCTCCACGAGGAGCCACTTGACAGATGGTATGAGGTGGGAAGCATCATTTCCATAGTCGATGCCGGACTTGACCGGGATATGAGCAGACAGTCCAGATATGTGCTTGCGTCTGAGGTTGCGAACTGTGGAACTCTGGTGATGAGCAAGGTTCAGGATGCATCGGAGGATGAGAAGAGGAGCACAATAGAATATATCAATGAAGTGCTCACCGAATTTCAGTGTAAGCGTCAGTTCGGCGATGATGTTCTGGAGAAGAACTGGGATGATTTCACGGACGATGACTTTGAAGGTTTTATGTCAACCGGATACAAATTAAACGACTATGTAAAATTATGGTTCAAACAAAGTGATGTGTTTAACTCGGTATATATCATGAATAAGGTCATGCCTCAGGAGCGGCTTGAGACGATAGTCAGGGATATATTTGCGGATAAGGAATGCGGAGATGTCTTTAGAATCAAGGGTTTTCTCCCTGTAAATGACACCGGATGGATAGAGCTCAACGCCACGGCAAAAAAGACCGAGGTGAGACCTATAGAGAACGGGCAGGAGATCATAATTGTGATCGGCTCGAATTTGGTGGAGGACAAAATAAAACGGTACTTTGAGTAAAGAGGCTGATGGACAGGAGCGGATTTTCATGACAGACAGGGCTAAGAAATTGAACAGAGAAGAGAAGCTTCAACTTCAGGCTGAAAAGCTGAAAGAACAGGCACAGATAGATCTTGAGGGATACGTTATGTGTCGTTCTGCACTCAGGGCGACCAGAACGGATCTTCATGAGGAGTCGGAACGGTATGACAGACTCAGGGAAGAATATGAAGAGCTGAAGAACAGACGCGCACCGTACAAGGTGCTGTTCTATAAACGCAGAAGGATCAGAAAGTGTAAAAAGCACATAAAGGAGCTGGGAAGGGCAAAGAAACGTCTGCGCAAACAGATGAAAGAACACCGTGAGGGTGTCAGACGAAGAACTGTTACCAACACATTTGCATTTGTTGCAGCGCTTGCGATGTTCGCCATGATGGCGTGGAGGATATGGCAGCTCGCACAGGGTGTGTACTATATGGCATTTTACAGAAATGGTGAGGCCCTTGAGATAACGGCTGTTGCTGTGCTCAGGCAGCTCCTGCTTGTGGCGTGCATCGTATATGGCCTGGTAGTTGTATGGCAATCCCTGCAGGTGTGGGGAATGAAGCGGGAAGGCTGGAATGGTGTAATAAGAATTAAGGTGAAACAGAAGGCCTACTGGATTATGATGATAGGCGTACCACTTCAGATAGTAAGTCATGGAGATATGCTGACAAATGCCATGATGCTCATAACGATTATCAGTCAGATGGTCATGGCGGCACTTTTGTCGACAGTCCAGTCGAGAAGGATACTTGTGAAGATATTTGCATGGTGTTATGTCGGGGGAATCTGCGTGATATGGCTGTATGGCGGAGTGTACTGCAGAAACTTCGAGATATCGGGAAATGATTCCGGAACCAGCACCTATGCGGTTGACAACAAGTCGAATTTTTTGCAGATATGGGAGATGTCGACTGAACCGGAATTCTATCATATGGGTATGTATGCCCAGAACAGGGATACCGATTATGGCATGATGATCATTCCGGGACTTGCGTATGCTGATACGATAGGCAGTGAGTCGAGGAAGATAGAGAACTGCACGTCCATGACGCCACAGGGGCTGGCAGTTACGAAGGAGTATACATTTGTCAGTGCTTACTGCAAGACGAAGAAACACAAATCTGTTATATTTGTTCTTGATACACAGACCGGGCAATATATTAAGACACTGGTTCTCAAGGACACGACACATGCCGGAGGACTTGCGTATGATACGAAGAATAATGTGCTGTGGGTTTCCTCGTATATGATTGATGAGGATGAGGACAGGAGCAGGAAGGCATCCATATCATGTCTTACGCTGGACTCCATAGAGAAATACGATGTGGCTCAGGGAAAGCCGATAAAATACAGGAACACATGTAGCGTCATGTTCCCTGCAACGTCATTTATCACGATATATGACGGACATATATATGCGGGCTACTGGCGAAAGGATAAGAACAGCTACAGCATGGCAGCCAGCTACGAGATCGTAAATGGCGGCACCGCCATATCCTCGGAGGAGGACGAGGCTTTCTATATACCAGGAAGGGTGCAGGGGCTTCAGGTGTACAAAAATGAGATAATATTCTCTATATCCTATGGTATAGATGAATCCAGGATAGAGGTATACGATACAGATACAGGCAAGCTGTCCAGTGTGAATTACGGAACAGAGACACCGAGACAGGTGGTTAAGCTCCCGCAGAAGCTGGAGCAGATATATTCGTATAATGGCAAATTATACTGCCTGTTCGAGTCTGCAAGTTTTGCCTACAGGCTGACAGCACCGGTGTGTATGGACAGGATCGTGGGGCTTGATGAGATGGCACTTGTAGAGTAGCTCAAAGTGGTTCAAGGTGAAAAAATGGAGGGTTTGGGATGAACGAACAGAATATTAACAATGGAATGAATGGAGGCCCGGGGATGCCCCCGCCGCCACCGCAAGGGTATATGAACATGAAT
>UMHY01063565.1_pt1 | contig 20250 bp, 10 predicted proteins | sample 1965661 | NCBI WGS metagenome assembly UMHY01 (sample SAMEA4836112, study PRJEB28245) | human gut metagenome | biome: gut microbiome; material: fecal sample | place: Denmark | collected 2008
GGCGGAAATCTACCGCCGGGCGATAGAGTGGGAGACGGGGCGTGCCTTGGTATGGGACGGGGAGCGCGGGCGGTGCCTGTCGAGCGGTCGGCCTTTGCCGTACTACCGTTTCCGCAAGAATTATTATTTCGTATGCGGCGACATGGCCTATGGGTCGAAGGATTCGCGCTACTGGGGCTTCGTGCCGGAGGAATACATCGTGGGCGTGGTGGACCGTGTGGTGGAGTCGCGCCATCCCGTGACGGGGCGCGAACGGAAGGAACGCCGCGGACTAAACCTGACGAATGATGAATAAGGAACAATATACATATATAATAAGGTATGGCGTGGCGGCTATAGCCGTGGCGGCCTTGTGTGCCCCTGTCGTGTGGCGGACAGAGGCGATGCCTTCCGTGTCGGACGTTTGGGGCTACCGGGCGGTAGCGGCTTTGGCCGTCTTGGCCTTGACGACCGTATGCTTGGGGCGGCGGTTGCCGCGCCTGCATTGGGCAGACGGCGTGGCCTTGTTTTGGTGGGTCTGCGTTTCGCTGAACTATGTGTTCGTGTCGCCCTATCCGGCTGCGGAGGTCTATGGCAAGGCCATGGCCTTGGGAGTGGCTTACGTAGCCTTGCGGTTGGTTATCCCTTACTGCGGAAGGGCTTTTACCCGGCTTTGGTGGGTCGGGCTTTGTGTAGTGGGCGGCTATGAGCTTTGGACGGGCTTCATGCAGTTGATGGGGCGGGAGGCATCCCGGCATCATCTGTTCGACGTGACGGGCACGTTTTTCAATCCCGGCCCGTATGCCATATTCGTGGCCGTGGTGTGGGCCGTCTCCGTAGCCTGGTGGTACAGGCATGGAGAGGCCTTTGCCGGGCGAGGCCGGTGGAGCCGGGTGGGGGCTTGGAGCGTGGCGGCAGTGGCGGTTTTTTGCTTTCCCGTATTGGTCGCCACGTGGAGCCGTGCGGCCTGGGTGGCTGTGGCGGTGGCTGCGGCCTGCCTGCTGTGGAAGAAGCATCGGCGATGGGTGCTTGGGGGAATGGGCGTGGCCGCGTGTGCAGGCGTGGCGGCTTACTTCCTGAAACAAGGGTCGGCAGACGGACGCCTGCTAATGACGATGGTGGCCGGACAGGCTTGGGCCGGGGAATGGCTTTGCGGGCACGGGCTTGGCGGCTATGCGCAGGCCTACGGTGCGGCGCAGGAGGCTTTCTTCGCAGCGCACCCCGGTTCACCGCTATCGGTGGTGGCCGGTAGTCCGGAGTATGCCTTCAACGGTGTGTTGGGTGTAGGCGTGGAACAGGGCGTGTTGGGGGCCGTACCGGCCTTGGTGTTGGGATTGTGGAGCTTGGCGGTGCTGTGCAAGCGTGGTGAGGTCTCAGCCTACGGTTGGTTGGTCTTGTTGGTCTCTTCCCTGTTTTCTTATCCTTTCGCCTTGTGGCCGTTTCTGTCGTTGGCCGTGGCGTGGGTCTCCTTGGCGGTGTCGCTCGAAGCCGGAACGGCGGAAGTGCGGTGGTGGAAGAGGACGGTCGTATGGCCTGTGGTGGCCGTGGGCGGTTGGTGCGTGTGGAACCTGTCGGTCGATACGGCCCGGCGCGTGGAGGCTTACGGGGAGTTCCGCCGCGTGCGTGGCATCCAGGATGTGGCATTTTTGGAAGATTACCGTAAAAAGTATGAGGATTTGAAAGCTTATCCGGATTTTTTGTTTACCTTTGGTACTGCGTTGCGGGAGGCCGGGTGTTACAACGAGAGTAATGCGGTGCTGCGCCAAGGCACAAGGGTAAGTTGCGACCCCGTGTTTTACACGCTGATGGGGAACAACTACCGGGATTTGGGGGCTATGGCAGAGGCCGAATCGGCTTACCGGAAAGCTTTCGTGATGTTGCCGGGTCGCATGTATCCGCTCTACCGGTTGATGAAGCTTTATGAAGCAGACGGACAAATGCAAAAGGCTGAGGAGGTAGCCCGGAAAATCATTGCTTTCAGGCCGAAGGTGGATTCCCCGGCGGTGCGGGAGATGAAAAACGAAGCGAAGAAGTTAACAAAAAGATAATAGGTATACCATGAAAAGCGGAATGGGAAAATATTTGCGTGGTGCTTTGTGGGGCTTGTGGGTGGCTGTCGTGCCGGTAGGGGCGCAACAGGTGCGTAAACTGTCGTTGACGGAAGCCATTGAAATAGCCAAACGGGATTCGTATGCGGCGCAGGTGGCCCGCTACAGTTTCTTAGGACAGTATTGGAACTACCGTTCTTACCGGGCGGAACTGCTGCCCTCGTTGAACCTTTCGGGCGGGGTGATGAACTTCGACCGTTCCATCGTGGAGGCCCGCGACCCGGACACGGGGCGTATCTCTTACGTGGACAACAACTCGCTTTCGAACGACCTGACTTTGTCCGTGGACCAGAACATCCCGTTTTTGGGCGGTACGTTGTCATTGCAGTCGTCACTGTCGCGGTTGGACCAGTTCAACTACGATTCGCAGACGTATAACACGGTGCCCCTCATCCTGAATTACACGCAGCCCATCCGGGCTTACAATGCCCTGAAGTGGCGGAAGAAGACGGCACCGCTGCAATACGAGAATGCGCAGAGGGCTTATCTGGAAACGATGCAGGACATCACCATCAACGTGACGAACCTGTTCTTTACGGTGCTTTCGGCGCAGGAAAATTACCGCCAAAGCTTGGCGGACTATGAGGACCGGAAACATCTTTTCGAGATTGCCAAGAAGAGGCTGGACTTGGGGACGACCACAAAAAGCGAGGTGCTGCAGATGGAACTTTCGTTGCTGAACGCCAAGATGAGCGTGAACAGCACGGGCCTCACGCTGAGAACCCAACTGTTCAGCCTGTTTTCTTATTTGCGCATTGTGGATTACGAAGACGTAGAACTGCTGCCGCCTTATTACATGCCGGAAATCGAGATGAACGCCGAACAGGTGCTCGACAAGGCATGGACGGGATCGTCGCATTCGATCGAACAACAGTTGAACCTGTTGGAGTCGCAGCGGGCATTGGCCGAGGCGAAGGCCAACAGGGGGTTGCAGGTGGAGTTCCGCGGGCGGATCGGCCTGAGCCAGTCGGCGAATGAGTTGCCTGCCGCTTACCGTCGCCTGAAAGACTACGAGACGGTGGGGCTTACGATGACCATCCCGATATACGACTGGGGCATGGGCCGGGGGAAGGTGCGCATGGCCAAGACGGACGTGGAAATCACCAAGACCCAGATAGAGCAGGCTAACATCGAATTTGCGCACGACGTGCGGACGAAGGTGTTGCAGTTCAATAACCAGGCCGAACAGTGCAAGACTTCCCTCCGGGCGCAGGACATAGCCGCCGAACGTTACGACATCATGAAAAAACGGTTCGAGAACGGGTCGGTGACGGTGACGGAACTGAACACGGCGCAAGAGGAGTTTGAAAGCGCGCAGCACCAGTACATCAGCCAACTGCAACAGTTCTGGACGGACTATTACGGCATACAGAAGCTGACGCTGTACGACTTTATCCGCAAGGAGAACATCGGGGTGAACTTTAATGATTTGGTAAATTAACGACAGACAGATATGAAACGGATTACGGGAATAAGCCTCGTGGTGTGGGCCGTCTGGGGAGCCGTGTGCGGCTGCAAGGACACGGACGGACAAGACGAAGAAAAGGAACAGGCCATGGAGGGCGCGGTGCAGAAACTGAACGAGAATTATGTGGATACGATGATGTTGCACAAGGTGGTATTCAACAAGCAAATCAAGTGCAACGGCAAGTTGAGGGCGGCGGCCAAGAGCGAACTGGCCATGCCGGCTACCGGGCTGTTGCATGCCATCCAAGTGAAGAACGGCTCTTTGGTGAAGAAGGGGGCGTTGCTGGCTTCGGTGGACGACCGTGAAGCCCGGCGGGAACTGGCCAAGGCCGAACAGGAGATGGAGAAGGCGGAAGTGGAACTGGTGGACAAACTTATCGGACAGGGATATGACGAGACGATGGCCGGTGTGCCGGAAGCGATTCTCAAGAGGGCCAAAGTGACTTCGGGCTATACGTCGGCGGAATATGCCTTGCAGACGGCCCGGCTCAATCTGGAGCGGTGCAACCTTTATGCTCCTTTCGCAGGGCGCGTGGCCGACATGGACTGCAAACTTTACCAACAGCCAAAGGAGAAGTTCTGCACGTTGATAGACGACACTTGGTTCGACGTGGAGTTCAGCATCTTGGAGGCCGAATTGCAGTCGGTGAGCATCGGGCAGAAGGTCGTCGTGTCTCCTTTCGTGGACGAAAACGAGGAGTTCACGGGGAAGGTGACGGAGGTAAATCCGTCCATCGACGAGAAGGGGCAGGTGAAGATACGCGCAAGAATCAGGAACCGGGGCAATGTGTTGATGGAGGGGATGAACGTGAAGGTCGTCATCGAGAAGGAAGTGCCGGACATGTTTGTCGTACCCAAGGACGCGGTGGTGATGCGTGACGGTTTCCATGTGCTCTTCCGCTTGGAGGAAGGACGCGCCGTGTGGACTTACGTGGATGTGGTGTATTCCAATATCAGCCAATATGCCGTGACAGGCAATGCGCGGAAGGAGACGAAGATAGAGGACGGCGATGTGGTAATCACGTCGGGCAACCTGAACCTGGCCGACGGGACGGAGGTCATCCCGCGCGAGAGGAAAGAAAAGAAGATGGACTAAGGAAAGGAAGCCGCCATGATTGTACGCAATTTGATTCACCGGCCCATTGCCGTGACGATGTGCCTGATCGCATTGATCGCTATCGGGTGTATCTCTTTCAAATATATACCGGTGTCGCTGATGCCGGACATCGACATTCCGCAGATTACGGTGCAGGTGTCTTATCCCGGAGCGTCGGTGCACGAGGTGGATGCCGAAGTGGTGGCTCCGTTGCGCAGCCAGTTGATGCAGGTGGCCGGACTGAAGGACATCCACAGTGAATCGAGGATGGACGCGGGTTCCATCTTCATGGAGTTCGAACCGGGAAGCAATATCGACCTGATATTCATCGAGGTGAACGAGAAGATAGACCGGGCAATGAACCGTATGCCGAAGGAGTTGGAACGTCCCAAGGTGGTCAAGGCCAGTGCCATGGACATCCCGGCCTTTTATCTGGACTTGTCGTTGAAAAACGAGGGGGTAGGAAAAGACGGCAGTTTGCCGAAGGCCGGTATGAAGTTTACCCAACTGGGCGAATTTGCACGGAACATCGTGAGCAAGCGCATCGAACAGTTGCCGCAGACGGCCATGGTGGATATATCCGGTACGACGGGAGCGGAAATCATTTGTATTCCGGACGAAGCGAAACTTTTGTCGATGGGATTGGATATGGAAACCTTGTCCAAGGCCATCCAGTCGAACAATATCACGCTCGGGGCGCTTTCCGTCGTGGACGGGTTGTACCGTTACAACATCCATTTCGATTCGCAGTTGCTGAACCGGGAGGACATAGAGAATGTGTATATCAACCACGAAGGCCGCCTGGTGCAGTTGAAAGATTTGTGCCGTGTGGAAGAAAAGCTGGCATCGCGGGTAGGACTGGTGCGCCACGACGGGAAGAATGCCGTGACGATGGCCGTCATCAAACAGAACGACGCGCAGATGGAAGATTTACAGAAGAGCATCGAGGGGTTGGTGGAAGACCTGAGAAAGGAATATCCGGATATCAGTTTCGATCTTACGCGTGACCAAACCCGGCTGCTGACGTATTCCATAGACAATTTGGGACAGAACCTGTACGTAGGGGCGGTGTTGGCCTGTCTGGTGCTTTTCCTTTTTATGAAAGACTGGCGGTTGCCGCTATTGATTATCATCACCATCCCCTTGACGCTGATTGTGACGCTGCTCAGCTTCCATTTGTTGGGCATCTCCTTGAACATCATTTCCCTGTCGGGGCTGATTCTCGGTGTGGGAATGATTGTGGACAACTCCATCATTGTCATTGACAACGTGATGCAGCGTTGGCGGCAGGGGATGCCGCTTGCGGATGCCCTCGTGAAAGGAACGAACGAGGTGTTCACCCCGATGTTGAGTTCGGTGCTGACCACCTGTTCGGTGTTTGTCCCGTTGATTTTTCTGAGCGGCATTGCCGGTGCCTTGTTTTACGACCAGGCGATGGGGGTTACGATAGCCTTGTTCGCTTCGCTTTTCGTGGCGGTGTTGGTCATTCCGGTGTATTTCATGGTGTTGTACCGGAAAAGAAAAACATGTCCGGAAGGAGAGGTGCTCGACCGTAAGTTTCATTTTAATTTTTATACTCCTTACGAATGTGGTGTCAAGTGGGTCTTGCGGAATCCGGTGAAGAGCGTGACGGCTTTTTGCCTGGCAATCCCGGCCATCTTCCTTATCTATAAAGGGTTGGAGAAAGAACGTCTTCCTTATATGGAACATAACGATGCGTTGATGAAAATAGACTGGAACGCGGGTATCTCGGTGGAGGAGAACGATGCCCGTGTGGGGGATGTGTTGAAGCAGGTGGACGGAATGGTGCAGACTTCTACGGCGATGGTCGGTGTGCAGGATTTCGTGCTGTCCCATACCGAAGACCTTACCACGTCCGAAGCCGTGGTCTACTTTCAGGCGGAGGATGGGGAAACTTTGCGGCAGGCGCAGGAGAAGATGAGGAACTACATGGCGGAACGCTATCCGCATGGCACGGTGGAGTTCGGCGTATCCGGCAATATTTTCGATTTGATATTCTCCAATGACGATGCGGACTTGGAGATACGTTTGCAGCGTCAGGGTGGAGGCCGTCCGGATGTGCACGAGGCCCGGGCTTTTCTGGACACTTTGTCGCGCCGTTTCCCCGAGGTCGCGGTACAGCCGGTCGTTTCCGAACGCAATATACAATACGTGGCTGACACGGAGCAGATGGCGGTGTACCATGTGTCGTATGCCGCCTTGCAGGCCCGGTTGCGGATGTTGGTGAGCCAAAATGAGGTGTATGCCATCAATGAGGGCGCCCGTTCGTTGCCCGTCATTATCGGTGAACGCGGTATGGACAGCCGTAGGTTGTTGCAGTACACCGTGCGCAACGACGAGGGAGTGGACATACCTTTGAGCTACCTGATACGGGAAACGCAGGGCGAGGACTTCAAACGGCTGTATTCCGGAAACGGTGGGGATTATTATCCCGTGAAGATTGCGGCGAACGACCGTACGGTGGAGAGCATCGTGGATTTCACGGAACGGTTCGTGAAGGCCGACTCGCGCTATTCGGCATCGTTTACGGGCAATTATTATTCTAGCCGGGAGATGATAGGCGAACTGGTGCTGGTGTTGAGCGTGGCTGTGGCATTGCTGTATTTCATCTTGGCCGCGCAGTTCGAAAGCATCGTGCAACCGTTGGTCATCCTGTCGGAAATCGTGATTGATGTATTCTGGGTGTTCCTCGTCCTGTGGCTGTTGGGCGAGTCGCTGAATATCATGTCCATGATTGGTATCGTGGTGATGAGCGGTATCATTATCAACGACTCTATCCTGAAAGTGGATACGATGAACCGGTTGAGGCGGGAGGGGATGCCCCTCGTTACGGCTATCTGGCGCGGCGGGCACAGCCGCTTGCGACCCATTGTCATGACTTCGCTCACGACCATTCTGGCCATCCTTCCTTTCCTGAGCCGGGGCGATATGGGTTCCGCCTTGCAATACCCGTTGTCGTTGACCCTGATTGTCGGCATGGTGGCCGGTACGTTGGTCAGCCTGTTCTTCATACCGTTGGTGTATTACCTTATATATAGGAAAAGGGGATAAGGCTTATGCAAGAGAAAACTCACATATTGGATCGCGTATCGTCGTTCAGCCTGTTGCTCACGATGGTTATCCTGATGATTATCGGGGCAGCCCTGATTCCTTTGGTAGACGTAGGTTCTTCCCCCAAGCCGCGTCAGGGCAAGACGCTGACGATAAGCTATGGATGGAGGAATGCTTCGCCCAAGGTGGTGGAGCAGGAGGTGACGTCGAAGATAGAAGGACTGGTCTCGGCGGTGAAGGGCGTGGCCGAAGTCTCGTCGGAGTCTTATTTCGGTTCGGGACGGGTTACGGTCGTGCTGAAGAAAGAAGCCGATGTGTCCGCCGTGAAGTTCGAGATTTCGTCGCTCTTGAAGCAGGTGCGGAAGAAATTGCCCGAAGAGGTTTCTTATCCGGAACTGACGGGCGGGGAAGTGGTAAATGACGAAGGTGCCCCGAAAGAAAACACGGCGAGCCATTTGCTGACTTATCAGGTGAACTCCAACCTGACCGGTGAGCAAATCAAGGAATATGTGAAGGAAAACGTGGAGCCGGTGGTGAGAGCCTGGGAAGAAGTGGTGTGGGTGGACGTGACCGGAGGCACTTCCAAATATATGGAAATCACTTACGACCCGCTCATAGTGGCCAATTACGGCCTTACGGTGGCTGATGTGGAGGACGGTATCAAAAGTTTTATCGGGAAGTCGGATATCGTGGGCGATGTGATGTACAGGGATGAAGACGGGGAGCAAAGCCGTGTCACGCTTTACTTGAAGACCTTGAGGTTTTCCCGTCAGATAGGCGAGATGCCCCTGAAGACGGTGAACGGGAAGATTATCTATCTGAACGACTTGGCCACCTTTGAATACCGTGACCGCTTGCCTGGCAGTTATTACCGTGTAAACGGGCTGAACACCGTCTACATGAACATTTTTGTGGATGCCGATGCCAACGAGATAGAGTTGTCGCGCCAGTTGCGTGCGAAAATAGAGGAATTGAAACCCCGGTTGCGTGACGGCATGTATCTGACGCTGACGCATGATGCGGCAAAGGATAAGCAGTCGGAATTGGAAAAGCTGATTACGCGCACATTGATGTCTTTGGCTATCCTGTTGGTATTCGTCTGGTTGGTACGCCGCAACTGGAAGTATCTGTCGATTATCGCCATCACGTTGGCTGCCAATATCCTGATAGCCGTCATGGCTTATTATGTGTTCGACATGCGCCTGCACACTTTCTCGTTGGCCGGCATCACGGTGTCGTTGGGACTGATTATCGACGCGGCCATCGTGATGGTGGACCATTACAGTTACTACCACAACCGGAAGGCGTTCCTGGCCATACTGGCCGCCTTGCTCACCACGATAGGGTCGTTGGTGGTGGTGTTCTTCATGCCGGAGTATATCCAACGCGATTTGTACGATTTCTCTTGGATTATCATCATCAACCTGACGGTGGCGCTTGTCGTGGCCCTGTTCTTCGTGCCGGCTTTGGTCAAACAGTTCCATTACAGCAGCCGCATGCCGATAAAACGGGTGGGGCGTTCCAAACGAGTGATGGCTTGGACGCGGTTTTACCGCAAGTACATCGCTTTCACGCAGAAACGCAAGTGGATATATTATATCCTGTTGGTACTGGCTTTCGGTATACCGTTCCATGCCCTTCCGGACCGGTGGGACAAGGAGAAGGTATATTACCAAAACGAGGAGGAAGAAGAATCACCTTGGTATGAGAAGGCGTATAATGCCACGTTCGGCACCCGTTTTTTCCAGACCGAGCTGAAAGAACCGCTCTCCAAGGTGTTCGGAGGGACCATGCGTCTCTTTGCGCAGTCGTTGGACGAGAACACGTATGCCAAGGAGGAAGAGGAGATGAAGCTCCACATCCGTGCCCAAATGCCTTTGGGCGGAAGCGTGCACGAATTGAACGAGAAGGTGCAGATTCTGGAAAATTTCTTGGTCGGGTTCAAGGAAATCAAACGGTTCGAGAGCCGCGTGGAATGGTGGGGGGCCAACCTGACCGTGGAATTCAAGGATGAATACCGCGACACGTCTTTCCCTTATGTCTTGGAGAGCAAGGTCATCGGCAAGGTCATTTCCATCGGAGGGGCAGACTGGAGCACTTACGGCGTGAGCGAGCGGGGGTTCAGCAATTCGCTGAACCTGCAGTACCGGTCGAACCGGATTGAGATTGCAGGATACAATTATAATGCCTTGTACCGGTATGCGGAGGACATTTGTGCCCGTTTGAAACAGAACCACCGCGTGATGGACATCATCATCGAGACGCCGGGGCATGAACGGCAGGAAGATGAACTGTACATGGTCTATACACCGCAAAACTTTGCCTTGTACGGACAGACGGCGGCGGCCATGCACGGCACGTTGCGCGAGTTGCTTTCGGGAGTGGACGTGGGGCGTTACGAGGACGAGTTTATCCGGACCGACATCTACCTGCGTTCGTTGCAATCCGACCGTTTCAATGTGTGGGATTTGGAACATACCCATGTCAAGACGTCCGAAGGAGACGTGTGGCTTCCGCCTTTCATGGACATGAACCTGCGGGAGGCCAAGAACTGCATTCCCAAAAAGAACCAGGAGTATGTGTTGCGTGTGGCTTTCAACGTGTTGGGTTCGTACAACTACACGGCCAAATACATAGAGGAAGTGACGGATGAGTTCAACGACCGTTTTCCGGTGGGGTACCGTTGCCTGAACAACACGCCGAACTGGTACCAGGACGAAGGCACGCAGTATTGGCTGATATTGGTCATCGTGCTGATTATCTACTTCATGTGTTCCATCCTTTTCGAGTCGTTCCGGTTGCCTTTCGTCATCATCACTTTGATTCCGGTGTCCTTCATTGGCACGTTCCTGACATTCTACTTTTCCGGAGTGAAGTTCGGGACGGGCGGTTTTGCCTCGTTGGTCCTGCTGAGCGGACTGGTGGTGAATGCGGGTATTTACATCATCAACGAGTATAATAACCAAGTGGCGGCCTGCAAGGCGCAGGCGTTGCCCTGTGTGAATTTGTATGTCAAGGCTTACAACCACAAGATTATTCCGGTGTTCCTGACCACGCTTTCCACCGTTCTGGGGTTGGTGCCGTTCTTGATAGACGGGCAGGAGGAAGCTTTCTGGTTCTCTTTCGCCATCGGAACGTCGGGCGGCCTGCTGTTTTCCATCTTGGCCCTGATATTCGTCATGCCTATTTTTATGCCTTTGAAGAAGGCTGCTTCCGGTGTCGCACGGCATACGCGGACGGCGTCATGCCGAACATCTCTTTGAAGTAGGAGGAGAAGTAGCGCGGGGTGTTGAAACCTACCATCCATGAAATTTCCTGTACGGAGTATTGGCCGCTTTCCAACAACTGGGCGGCGCGTTTCAACCGGATGGAACGCATGAAATCCGTGGGTGTCTGCCCCACTATGGCTTGCATCTTCCGGTAGAGCGAGGAGCGTTCTATTCCCATGTCGGCACTGAGGGCTTCCACGTTGTATCCGGTGTTGTCCATGTTCTTTTCGATACATTCCAAAGCTTTTTGTATCAGTTTCTCGTCCAAGTTGGTAATCGTGATTTCCTTGGGGTTGATGTGCGTGCCTTTACGGAACGAAGCCAACCGTCGCTCGCGTTGTTCAAGAAGTTGGCGGATGCGGCTGTGTAACACGTCGATGTCGAATGGTTTGGCGATAAACGAGTCGGCACCGGCTTCGTATGCCCCGCTCCGGCTTTCGGAAGAGTTTTTAGCCGTGAGCAGGATGAGCGGGATGTGGCAGCATTGCACATCGTCCTTGACCGCACGGCAGAAAGCGTAGCCGTCCATGTGCGGCATCATCACGTCGCTGATGATGAGGTCGGGGCCATATTCCCGTGCCATGGCCAGTCCTTCCTGCCCGTCGGCGGCGGTGAGCACGGTGAATTCTTGTCGGAGAAGGTCTTTCATGAACGTGCGGAATTGCTCGTTGTCTTCGGCCACCAAGACGGTGACTTTGTTTCCTTCGGGCACAGGGGATTCGGATGCTTTCTCTGTGTCGGGAAGCTTGCTTTTGATGGCGACTTGGGAATCGGAGGAGGAAGTTTGTGGTGGTTGGGCAGGCAGCAGCAGCGTGAAGCGCGTGCCTTTTCCCGGTGTGCTTTCCACCGTGATTTCTCCTTTGTGCAAGTCCATATAACCTTTGACCAGGTGCAGTCCGATACCGCTGCCGGTATTCATGGGATGGCTTTGTGTGCCTTCGCTTTGGTAGAAACGCACGAAGATGTTTTTCAAGTCTTCCGCCGGGATGCCTATGCCGGTGTCGCTGACGGTGATGCAGATGCCGTTGGGGCCTTCGCCTGCCGGGGAACTTTCCTGCCAACCCGCTTGTACGGTGATGAAACCGCCTTCGGGGGTGAACTTCATGGCGTTGGAAAGCAGGTTGTTCAGCACGCGTGTCATCTTTTCGGCATCCAGACGGAACAGGTCTTCCTGCCCGAAAGCACACTCGCAGGACAATCCGATGTGCCGTTCGTAAGCGAGTTGGCAGAAATGGTTCACGTTGTCTTCGATGAACGGTTTGATTTGCACGGTCAACAGTTTTAGTTGTTCGCCTTTCTGTTCCAGGCGGCGGAAATCGAGCAATTGGTTGACAAGCCGGAGCAAGTCACGTGCGTTGCCGAGTATCTTTTCCAAGTCGTTTTTGAGGGAAGAATCACCGGCTTTGCGGATGAGCAGCTCGAGCGGAGTAATGATGAGTGTGAGCGGAGTGCGAAGTTCGTGGCTAATGTTGGTGAAGAAGCGGAATTTAAGTTCGTCGAGATGCTGTTCCTTCTGCCGTTTCAGGTTTTCTTGTTCTGCCATCATGCGCGAACGCTTGTCGGCGATGTACAGTTCGATGATGTAGTAGAGGAGTGTCAATGCGGCGATAAGGTAAATGGCGTAAGCCCACCAAGTCTTCCACAAAGGTGGCTCTACTGTGATTTGCCATTCGGCGGTTGTTCCCCACGACGTGCTTCCCATGGCGGCTTGTACCTGGAGCGTATACGTTCCGGGCGTGAGGGAGGTGTAGATGGCCGTGCAGACGCCTGTCGGTTCCGAACTCAGGTTCCATGTTTTGTCCACTCCTTCCAACCGGTAACGGTAATGTGTATGTTGGGGCGCGTCGTAATTTAGGGCAGAGAATTTCATCTCGATGAAGTTCTCGTTGTACTTCAGGTGCAGGTGGCGGGTGTAGGACAGCCCTTCCGGAAGCAGTTGGCGGTTGTGGAACGTTCCTTCGTTGTTGATGGGGTGGTTCATGACGCGCAGGCTGACGAGTGTCGGTCTCAGACTTTCGTGTCCGTAGTCCGTGGCCTGAGGGGGAATGTCGGTGATGCCGTTCAGTCCACCCACATATACATGACCGTCCGGCATGGCGGTGATGGACTGTTCCATCATTTCCCCATATTGCACGCCGTCTTTTCCGTCTAACCGTGCGATGGAAAAGGTGCCGTCTGCATTCCGGTTTATTCTCCCGATTCCGTTTGAAGTCGAAACCCACAGGTCTCCCTTGGCATCGGCGGCAATGCCTTGTATGCAGTTGTTCGGCAGGCCGTTTTCCGTGCTGAGCCGCAGGGTTTCCTTCGTGCGGAAGTCATGGCATATCAATCCGTTCTGCGTACCTATCCAGACGGATCTTCCTTCGGCGTATGCGCAGTTGTATTTCGTGCTGTATCTTTCCCAAGGGACTATCCAAGCCAGGCGTTGCAGTTTCCTTCGGGCAATCTCATATCCGAAGAGTCCGTTTTGTCCGCCGATGATGAGTTGGCCGGGTTTTATTTCTATGGCAAAGCTCATGGCACGGCTGCGGTTCAGTTCCGGAAAATCTTCATTGAGGCGCAGGGCTTGTCCTTTTTTCGGCTGACAGAGATACAGGTCTTTCAAATCCATACAAACCAAAATGCAGCCATCGGAAAGGGGAAGACTGAAACGGACCGTTTCGGACGGGATTCCCGGAAGCAGCGTCTGGTCTGCCCGCTCAACCCTATTGCCCTGTATTTTGTATAGTCCTTGCCGGGTGCTGCACCAGAATGCACCGTCCCGGTCTCTTTTGATATCTGTACAAAAGAGGTGTCCGAATCCGGAGTGGAATGCCTGGTAGTTTTTGCGGGCCGTGTCGAACAGGTAGATGCCTCCCATCGTGCCGACTAGCAAGTACCGGCCGTCGTACGGACACAGGCTGCGAATCATCCGTCCTTCCTCGTGCGCCACCTCCTCGTTGATATAGTATTCCATATATTTTCCGGGAGGGACGGCCCGCAAGATTCCGGAACTGCTCAATCCTAACCATAGTCCTTGCCGGTCGTCGACGAGGACTGACATGATGAAGTCCGTTACGGTTTCGTTTCCGGTCAGTTCCAGGCGATGGGTTTCTTGTAGCAGTTCAAAACGCGGGGAAAGTTTGATGAGCGTTTGGTTGCCACCTAACCAAAAACAGCCGTCTTTGCATTTTTTAATATCATTAATAGCTCTGCCTTTAAGTATTTCTTTCCACTCGCGCGTATATATATTATAGAGGTACAAGTATCCTTCCGTATGGCTGACGGAGATAAGCAGGTGCTCCTTGTCGGCTTGCAGCCAGGCCGTACGGAAGTATTCGGAGGGAGAGGGAGTGGCCACGGTTGAATCTTCGCCCACGATGCGTCTGCTTTTCTCTTCCCAAACTAGCATCCTGCCGGTGTTCAGGAATATCAGGTGAAAGGGGCCTGCCTGCATGACTTCTTTGACACGAATGCCTCGGGATTTTTCTTCGGCTCGTGGTTCGTAAACCTGTTCGGCCGGGTTTTTCCAGTCATACCGATAGAGTTTTCCGCTTTCGGTGATTATCCAAGCGTTCCGGTCGTGGTCAAGAATGAAGTCATTGAAAACTTCGGTCAGACGGGCTGCCTCGAAGCGTTCTTTGATATCGTGGCAGAAACGTCCGGTACGGGTATTGATGAGATAGAGACGGTAAAAGTCTTTGGCCCACAGCAGCCCGTTGCCACCGTCATAGCTTGTGCATATATTGTGCATTCCCAAGGGGACAGTGTAGGTCAAGTCGCAGACGAGCGGCTCGAAACTGTTGCCGTTGTACACATTGAACATGCCCTCGGTGCAGACCAATATCTTGCCGTCTTCCATTTGTGTAAGGAAGCGTACCTGATTATTGAAAAGTCCGTTTCCGGTATCCAACAGCCTGAATCTTTCCGTTGAGGAAGATGACCGGTATGGCAGGGACAGCAGAGAGGTGGTTATGATAAGGAACCAGAAGTTTTTCATCTTTTGACATTAGGTTGGAAACAGGAAGCAAAGATAATAAAATGGAAGAAAAGAAAAACGGTTTTGGCCAGATTTGTGTTTCGGGAATATCGGGTTTATGTATAAAATGTTGTTTTTATATGCATGATATGTTGTAACTGGTGTTTTGCAACGCTTGGCACAGTGTTTTGCGACGCTTTATGCAGTAGTGTTTTGCACACACCCGTTACATTTGCGAAGTCCTAATGAAAAACCGTGAGAACATGGAAGAAAGATTTGACTTTGCAGATTTTTATGAGTGCCACTATCGGCAGGCTCTGCGATATGCTTCGATGTATGTCTTTAATAATGAAGACGCACGTGACATCGTAAGCGACGTTTTGCTGCGTTTCTTGGAACAAAAGGGAAAGCTGAACCGCGAAAGGAATATAGTCGGTCTGTTTTTCTCTATGATTCATAACAAGTGTATGGATTATCTTCGCCGCAGGTCGCGCTTCAAACAAATAGAAAACAAGTTGAAGCAGACGGCAGACCGTTTTTCGGATAGTGAGTTCGAGGCGTTGTGCCATAAGGAACTATTTCGTATCATCGGTGAGACATTATCCAACATGCCGGCTTTGCAGCAGGAGGTGTTTCTGGATGTCCACATGGAAGGGCAGACTTACCTCGAAGTGGCAGAGGCCAGGAATATCACTAAACGCGTGGTGGAATATCAGTTGCGTAAGGCCGAAAGGGCTGTCGGTTGCAGTTTACAGCGGATGTACGGTTAGAATGGATTCTTTTAATAGGTTTTTTCATATATTATTTAAGTTAATAATTAAAGGGAACTGGGCAGTGATGCCCGGTTCCCTTTGTTTATGTTTCGGATTTTGTTTTGTTATTTGATACCTCTTTGGTTGAGGGCTTTCGAGTATTTGGCAGCGTTAGCCAGATGTTCGCGGTAGGTGCGTGCAAAGTTGTGTGTACCGGAAAAGTCCTCTTTGGCGCACATATACAGGTAGTCGTGCTTGACATGGTTCAATACGGCATCGATACCGACGATGGAAGGGATACGGATGGGGCCGGGAGGCAAGCCGATGTTCCGGTAAGTGTTGTAGGGGCTTTCTACGTTCAGGTGGTTATGGTAAATTCTTCGGAGGGAGAAATCGCGCAGGGCAAACTTGACCGTCGGGTCGGCTTGCAGGGGCATGCCGGTACGCAGACGGTTGATATACATGCCGGCTACCATGGGTTTTTCGGCATTGTTGGCCGTTTCTTCGTCCACAATGGAGGCCAGGGTGACGACCTCGTTCGGTGTCAATCCGGCTGCTTCCGCCCGGCGAAGCCTTTCTTCGTTCCAGAATGTGGTGTTTTCTTTCTGCATGCGTTTCATGAAATCCTCCAGACTTGTATTCCAATATACTTCATACGTGTTGGGGATGAACAGACAAGCAATCGTTGCGGTGTCATAGCCGTACTGGCGGCAAAAGGTGGAGTCTGCAAAGTGTTGCGCCACGACGGCAGAGTCCATCATGAGTTTTTTTCCTAATGCGCCGGCCAGACGCTCCATCGTCCGTACGTTGGGAATAGTCAACCGGACGGGTGTCTGGCGTCCCTGCTTCAGTCGGCGGAATACGCTGAACATGTTATCTTCCGGTTCCACGGCGTAGCATCCGCTTTTCACGGTGTAGCCGCTTAGTGCGGATAGCACGGGGAAACCGGAAGAGATGCCCGGACGGGCTGTGTTTTTGATTTTGACCCGTACGGAATCCGGTGTATCGTCTGTATCTATATAAAGGTATACAGTGTTTTCGATGCCGAATGTGGCATGGAAGAATGTCAGGTAAGTCCATAGTCCCAACAAGACCACGATGATGCCGGCAGCTGGAATTCCCCATTTTTTGAATGCTTCTTTCTTTTCCATGATGAAATTCTGTTTCTTAATCGTGCAAAGTTAACCAAAAAAGGAAGGGTTTTCAAAAAAGATATGTATATTTGCAACGATTTAATCTCATTTTAATATCATGAAGGTAAGAAAGCTAATGATGAGTGCGGCCCTGATGGCCGTTTTGCCGCTTGCGGCGCAGAAAGATTCACAAGTCCGATTGTTTCCCGATCAGGCCAAACAATCCATTCCCAAAGAAATCTACGGTCAGTTTGCCGAACACCTCGGAACGTGTATTTACGGTGGATTATGGGTGGGCGAGAATTCAACTATTCCCAATACGGGCGGTTACCGGAACGATGTGCTTCAGGCCTTGAAGGACCTGAAGATACCCGTGTTGCGTTGGCCGGGAGGTTGTTTTGCCGATGAATATCATTGGATGGACGGTATCGGCCCCAAAGAGAATCGTCCGCGTATGGTGAACAACAACTGGGGTGGCACCGTGGAGGACAACAGTTTCGGTACACATGAATTCCTGAACTTGTGCGAGCTGTTGGAGTGCGAGCCGTATGTGTCCATGAATGTGGGGAGCGGCACGGTGCAGGAGACGGCGCAGTGGGTGGAATACATGACGGCCGAGGACGGCCCGATGGCCAAGTTGCGCAAGCAGAACGGTCGCGAGAAGCCGTGGCGTGTGAAATACATTGGTGTGGGCAATGAAAGTTGGGGATGCGGCGGTAACATGCGTCCGGAATATTATGCCGACCTGTATCGCCGCTACCAGACTTATTGTCGTAACTATAACGGAAACCGTTTGTTCAAGATAGCTAGCGGGTCGGGGGAATATGATTTGCATTGGACGGAAACGATGATGAAGCAGGCGCGTAACCAGATGGACGGCCTTTCGCTCCATTATTATACCGTGGCCGGATGGTCGGGTAGTAAAGGTTCGGCTACGGACTTCACTCCGGAAGATTATTATTGGACGATGGGCAAGTGCCTTGACATTGAGAACTGCATCAAGGAACATTCGGCCGTCATGGACAAGTATGACCCTAAAAAGCGCGTGGCTCTGATGGTGGACGAGTGGGGGACATGGTGGGATGAAGAACCCGGAACCGTCCGTGGGCATTTGTACCAACAGAATACGATGCGTGATGCTTTCGTGGCTGCCCTTTCGCTGAACGTGTTTCACAAGTACACCGACCGTATCAAGATGGCCAATATCGCGCAGATAGCCAATGTGTTGCAAAGCATGATTCTGACAAAGGACGACAAGATGGTGCTGACGCCTTCCTATTATGTATTCCAGATGTACAACGTGCATCAGGACGCTACTTACTTGCCGGTAGAGGTGCAGTGCGAGAACAAGCAAGTGCGTGCACGCATGGGGCAGGACGGCGAGCAGCGCACGCTGCCGATGCTCGGTGCCACGGCTTCCAAGGCGCAGGACGGTGCGGTGCATATTTCGCTGTCCAACGTGGATTTGGAGAACTCCAACGAAGTCACTGTCGATTTGTCCGACTTAGGCATGAAATCCGTTGCAGGACGCATATTGACCTGTAAGGCCATCACGGACAAGAACACCTTTGAGCAGCCCGACGTGGTGAAGCCTGCGGACTTCAAGGGGGCGAAACTGAAAAACGGAAAGTTGACTGTGAAGATGCCACCGATGAGTATTGTGGCGTTGGAGTTGTGGTAATTTATTTTGGATTTATTTCTATTCTCCTCGTATTCATCTGTCATGGTGGATGCGGGGAGATTTCTTTTTGTCTTCACGAGTGTCCTGTTTCGTACTTTTTCAGGGAGAAACGCAAAAAAATAAAAGAAAAAGGTCCTATGGTCAGATTATTTTTATTAATTTTACGGTGGAATATGCTGTTAAGTGTAGCCGCATGTCCGTTTTTGTGGGTTAGATTATGAAGCATTTGCTGCATTGTTCTTGTCAAGATTGAAACCTGAGAAATTTCAAAAAATAGCAACAAGAGGATAGTGCGAGTAGATGCCTACGTATAGCGTAGGCTACTGTTCGTCTCTTCTGTTGCTAAGGTTTTCTCAGGACCTCAATTTTGGAAGACGCAGAATAGGAGCTTGCGCTTCTTTTTTGCGGAATCTCACATTTCATTTCACAATACGCCATGCTTCTTCAAGTGGAGAGGAGGAAATAGTGTTTTTTACATAATTGTTTAACATTAAAAATGAAGTGAAATGAAAAAAAGAAAACTTCTGACGGCCATGCTGGCCTTATGGTTCGGTTTGCCTTCGTTTGCCGAAGTGTACGAAGGGACTTGCGGCGAGAATGTGCGGTATTCGTTGGATACGGAGACTGGTGTGCTTGCTTTGACGGGGGAAGGAATTATTTCTTATTCCACCATCTACAACGATCCCCTTTGGAATGCCCACAAGAAGCGTATTAAGCAGATCAAGGCGGACGATGGGATTAAATTCCCAGCCTATGATTGGCTTTCCGGGTGCGACTCCATAGTTGAGCCACAGTACAACAAGACTACGTTCATCTACATGCCGCGCAAATATAAGGCAGATGTATGGAGCAGTTATAATTACGGTATTCCCATGGGGATCAAGACGGTGGCTCCTTATGCTTTTTCGAGTTGCAAGGGCTTGATGAGAGTGACGATGAATGGCGGATGTGAAGAGGTCGGTAATAATGCTTTTTCTAACTGTCAGGATTTGCAGGTTGTGTCATTTCCTGGAACTATAAAACGTATCGGCGACAATGCTTTTTATAATTGCAAGAATTTGGAGTCTATCAATATGCCTGACGGGGTGGAAAGTGTGGGGGAAAATTGTTTCCGTTATTGTAATGCCCTTACGGGAGGTGTGTATAATGAAGACTGTTTCTTCTATTTGTCGGAAGAGGTGACCGGAGATTTCACTATTCCCGGCAATCCGAAGAAAATTGCTCCGAATGCTTTCGCTTATGGGAAAATCACCACACTCAAAATTCCAGAGAGTGTGAAAGAAATAGGAAAGATGGCATTCTATTATAACACAGGCCTGCAACGCGTGGAGATGCCGTCGCGTTTGGATGTGTTGGGAGATAATGCCTTTTCCGGTTGTCAGGCTTTGGAAGAGGCTGTGATTCCCGAAGGCGTGCACAAAATCGGTGACTACATGTTCGGTGGCAGTTCGGCACTCAAAAAGGTAACTTTGCCCGAGACGTTGGATAGCATCGGGCATTATGCTTTTCAGTATTGCCCGGCGTTGGGGGAGATTCAGCTTCCTGCCGGGTTGAAATTCATAGGCTCGAGCGCGTTCCTGGACTGCACAGCTTTGAAGAAAGTGAATATTCCGGAGAGTCTTTCCATTGTGGATAATCCTATCTTCCAAGGATGCACCAGTCTGGCTGAGCCTCTTTATAATAGTACGTTCTTTGTTTACTTGCCTCCCGTTTATGAGGGGGAGTACACCGTGCC
>UMHY01060186.1_pt1 | contig 19930 bp, 25 predicted proteins | sample 1965661 | NCBI WGS metagenome assembly UMHY01 (sample SAMEA4836112, study PRJEB28245) | human gut metagenome | biome: gut microbiome; material: fecal sample | place: Denmark | collected 2008
CTCTGAATTAATATCTCTAGCCATTTTTACCTCTGTAACAATAAAACTTATCTAATTTTGAGAGAATGCTAACACATAATTATTAATAAATATACTACAAATTTACTTTTTTAATTTTTTTTGATTTTTTTAGTTGACTTCACAAAATTTATCTTCTATACATACCCTCGATGTTGAGTTAAGGGCTCGTAGCTCAGTCGGTAGAGCATTTGACTTTTAATCAAAGGGTCGGCGGTTCGAACCCGCCCGAGCTCACCAATTAAAAAAGTCTCTGCAGAAATGCAGAGACTTTTTTATGCGCTGAGACTTAGGAAATCAGGGGATTTGAGAAATTTGAAGGTGGAATTTTAGTCTAAGGAGTCCCGCCTTAAAAGGCTAAATTTCGGTCTAAATGGGCAAAAAGTCTACGTTATGTAGGGACACCTTAGACAGTGTCCCTACATCAGATTTGTTGGTGTTGAGGGCAAAATGGTTAAAATCGGTTTGTGAGTAAAAACTGCTTGGCGGTCGTCTGAAAATATAGGTTTTCACGAACTTTTGCATCAAATCTTCCCCCTTAATCTTTAAGAAAATTTATTCAAATTCTTTCAATGCCAGCTGCAATATATCTTGGGGAATTTTTCCCTTTTTATGTTCCTGTCCCCAAAGGCAAAATGCCTCCAGAACCGGAGTTAAAGAACATCCGAGTTCTGACAGGCTATATTCAACTTTGGGCGGAATCTGCGGATATTCTTTTCTTATTACAAGCCCTGAATCTTCCAATTCTTTTAAACTGGCCGTTAATGACCGAAAAGTTGCGGTTTCCATTTTTCTTTTTAATTCATTATATCTTGTGGTGCCGTCCAAATAAAGGCAATATAATATCGGAAGCTTATATTTGCCTCTGATAAGGCTCATTGTATGATAAAATCCCGTATTTTTTATTCCACTTTCCGCGAATTTTTTGCCTGATTTATGCATTGGCGCCTCTTATTCTATATTTAAGTAGAGTATATGTTATTAAAGTGCGTACTTGTTTTTTCTATTGTTTATAATTACAATATCCGAAATTATTGGTCAACCTTAAAGGAAGATACGATGAAAAAATTTCTACTTGTTTTAACAACGGCATTGTTTACAACGACAGGAGCTATGGCCATGAAGCAAGACGACACTATCAGACTGATTTATCCGCAATGGCAGGGCGGATACATTTCGCAATGGATACCGGAAGTGAAGGATCCGGCGGATTCCTCTAGAGGCTATTACTTGGGCGCCGAACTGCTGAACTTTCTGGCGCCGCAAACCAATCAGAAAACCCTGACGGTTCCGGTATCAACGGAAATGACGGACAGAAAGGCTGCCGACGGCGTGATTGACCGGGACATTATTTTGGAGCAAACCAAAGCGGCTATAAACCTCTTAAATGAGAACGAGCCTGGCAAAATCGTAACTTTGGGCGGCGAATGTTCGGTCAGCGTGGTTCCTTTTACCTACCTAGCCAATAAGTACAAAGACGACGTGGCGATGATCTGGATTGACGCCCACCCGGACATTACGCTGCCCGGCGACCCTTACGAGGCCTTTCATGCCATGGCGGTGACGGCGATTATGGGGGACGGCGAAAAGAAAATCGTTTCGGCGCTGCCGGGTAAAATTTCGCCGGATAAAATTCTATTCGTCGGCCTGCGCGACTGGGAAAGAGACGAAATCAAACAAAGACAGGAAAAATACGGAATCAAACATCTGGTTCCCGAAGATACCAGAGAAAACAGCGACAAAATATTAAGCTGGCTGAAATCCACGGGCGCGAGCAAAGTGGTTATCCATTTCGACATGGACGTGCTTGATCCGGCTGAAATTATCGCGGCAGTGGGCGTTGTGCCGAACGGGATGAAAATTGACGAGGTTGTCCGGGTTATCAATGACATTGCAAAAGAAAAGGAAATCGTAGGCCTGACCGTTGCCGAACCGATGCCCCGGACGGCCATTCGCTTAAGAAACATGCTGCAGCAGCTGCCGCTGATGAAATAACGAGGTTATGATGAAAGTATTACTGATAAACGGCAGCCCGCACAAGAACGGCGGAACTGTCGAAAACTTAAAGACAGTCGAGGAATCCCTGAACAAGAACGGGATCACAACCGAGTGGTTTCATCTCGGAACTAAGCCTGTCCGGGGCTGCATTGATTGCAGACAATGCGCAAAAACGCATCGCTGCGCCTTTAATGACGACGTCTGCAATGCCATAATTGAAGCAATACTTGGCGCAGACGGCGTGATAATCGGAACGCCGGTGTATTTTGCGTCTGCCAACGGCGCCTTGACGGCGGTTCTGGACAGGGTTTTCTACGCCGCAAGCTCACATGGAAATTTATTTAAAGGAAAAGTGGCGGCCTGTATCGCCAGCATGTACCGTTCCGGCGGAAATTCGGCCATTGACAGAATCAATAAATATTTCGCATTTAGCGAAATGCCCATTGTCAGCAGCAATTACTGGAATCTCAAATTTGCCCGGGAATCTTTCGTTCCCAATGACGAAACGGGGCACAATACAATGGCGACCTTGGGAGAAAACATGGCTGAAATGCTGCTTAAACAAAGCCGCGGCATAAAATAAGCTAAGGAGATGATTATGCGTAAAGCCAGTTTATTGCTTGTTTTTTTATTATGGTGCTGTTCTCAGCCTCCGGCAGTCAAAGAAACCACCATTACCACCCCGCAAAACGAAACCCTTTTCGTGACGGCCGAGGGGTTGGGCAATGCAGGCAGCCATAAATTGGCGTTTATACAGCACGGGCTGGCTTCCAACCAGCAGCACCAAGCGGTTCTGGCTGCCAAGAAAGCCTTTCTGGCCAACGGATATGTCGTTGTTACTTTTGACAGCCGGCATTCCCTGGGCAAAAGCAGCCGAGATGTTGAAAACACAAGAATATCGACTTTTGCCGAAGATTTATCCAATGTCATAAATTGGGCGGCCGAACAAGACTTTTACAGCGAACCCTTTGCCCTCGCCGGACATTCGCTGGGCGGCGCTTCGGTTTGGTCATATGCATTGCAGAATCCCCAAAAAGTAGACCGTCTTATCGGCATTGCTCCGGTGGTCAGCGGCGATTTGTGGGAACGTTCGTGCTTTAAGAATATGCCGGAATTCTGCCAAAAATGGAAATCTGACGGCGCTTATGTCTATCAAACGCCGGATGGAAAGGACAAAGCCCTTATCTCTTATAAAACTCTTGATGATGCCAAAAACTTTAATGCCCTGAACGATGCGGAGCATCTAAAAGCCATAACTCTTCTTGTGGCGGCAGACAATGATTCTGTGGTTTCGCCGCAGGACGTCAGAAAATTATATGACCGCCTGCCCCACCCAAAATATATAGCAATTATTAACGACAGCGAACACAATTTTGTCAGCGACAAAAATCAGAATGAACTGTTTGATGCTGTCGGCGCTTTTTTAAAACAACAGAAACCTTCTGTTGCTCAAGACTAACAGAATCATTTTGCGAAATGTGATTTACGAACTCTCCGGCCACCTTAGTGCTTAGGTGGTCTTTTTGTTTTTCTGCGAACAGGCTTCTTGCCACAAAAATATCATTCCCCCGATAACAATGCGCTTGCAAGTTACAAAAACTTCCGTTAGACTGGCGGTGTTTGGTTGTTGGAGATCTGCAAACTCCATTGCCAAGAAAACAAATCCAAGCGGAAAGGATATATTCCGTTAGCCTTTTTAAGGCATATATCTCGACTTGATGTAAGGTCGGGATGCTTCCGACTATACAACAGACGTAATGTCGGAGGTTTTGCCGATGGCATTATGTTAAAGGTCAGAGGATCATTTTCTTGGATTAATGATTTTGCAGACATACCCGACCACCTTTCAGGTGGTCTTTTTTTTTGAAAGGAAATGTCGTGAAAAATCTGTCTGACTTTATCAGTCCCGATAATTTAAGAAATTTTGGAGAGTCAATGCATTGGGCCAGAACCGACCAGAAACTCTCTCTTGAGGAAACGGCAAAAAAAGCCGGATGCAGCATAGAAGATATTGACGCCCTGGAGACCGGACGCGGCGAGTTTAATCTGCCGTTGACCTGCCGGCTGTTGGAGTTATATCAGGAAAAACTGTTTATCAATGTGGAGAGTTACAATGACTAAGATGCCGATTTATTATGCTCACGAACTTGGAGTTGACCTCTGTTTGGAAATAGCCTTATTTTTCTTTGAAGCCCGGCGGAACCGCGGTCTCTCCATTGCTGAAGCGGCTGCAAAAAGCGGACTTTCCGTTAATGATGTGGATGAGCTGGAAACGCGGGGCGGCCGTTATGATTTTGCAAAAATCACCAACCTGCTGGAACTGTATCAGCTGAAAATGCCGATGATACCGAGCAATTTTAAGAATATGCCAATAGAAATATCAGAAAAATATTTTGCGTGCTGACAATGGCAGCCCCGGTCTTCCGGGGCTTTTGTCGAGGCGACACCATATATTTAATAAATTTTTGCCGTCTTAAAAGAATGATAACATTTGTCAAGCTATAATGCTGTCTGCCAATTGCCGTCATCTAACAGGAAAAAGCATGAAAAAATTTTGTATCTTTTTATTTGTTGCATTGCTTTGGTCAAACAATGTTTGGGCGATGCAGATCTTTGTAAAAACATTAACAGGAAAGCACATTACTTTAGAAGTTGAACCCACGGACAGAATTGAGGATGTGAAGGCCAAAATTCAAGATAAAGAAGGTATCCCGCCTGATCAGCAAAGACTGATTTTTGCGGGAAAGCAACTGGAAGACGGCAATACTTTGCAGGATTATTCCATTCAAAAAGATTCAACTTTGCACTTGGTGCTACGCCTCCGCGGAGGAGATTTTGATTCCGCAATGAATATTAATCCGATTAACACCGCAATCCAAAATGCCGGTTTACTGTTTAACGGCATCAGCTCCCGCACCAGCGGCGGAATAAACAGCTTTGCCGGCGGCGAGCAGATGAATACCGTGGAAAACAGCTCTATGTGGGTCAATACCTTATACGGGCACAATACCTACCAAAGTACAGACAGCTACGGAATGATTGCCGGATTTGAAAAACGTCTGTCCAACCATAAACTCGGTTTGGGCTACAGTTATCTGGAAAATGATATTGAGGGGCTGTTTCACGATGCCGATGCGGTCACACACAGTGGTTTTGCCTATGGAGAATACAAGCCGGCGCAATGGTATATCAATCTGTCCGGGAGCTATTCTAACGCCAGATTTGAAGAAAACAACGAACGTTACAATTTGCAGACAATCGGTTTGCAGATAATGAACGGTTATGATTTTGGGACGATTACCCCAGAAGCCGGGCTGAGATATCTTTATATTTGGCACGACGACTACCGTAATGCCCGGAATGTTAACATTGACGGCAGCAGCCAAAACATTCTGAGCGGCATTATCGGAATGAAAATTGCCAAAGAATTTGCTCTGAACTCCGAATATCAGTTGATTCCGCAAATAAAAATTGCCGGATTATACGATTTTTCGCAGAGCAACCGGTATATTACAGGGACGTTTGAGAATCAGACTCATTTGCTGGAGCTTAATCGGCTGGCTCGTTATGCGACGGAGCTCAATGTCGGAATTGAACTGCACGACGAAAAGACTTTTCAGGCTTATTTGGGATATTACGGGCAGTTTCGCAACAACAGCAACAATCATGCGGCAATGTTGAACTTTTCTTATAAATTGAATTAGGCATTGTATTGTCCCTATAATCAGAATTCTCCGTTTGACGATGACAACCCCGGATTTCCGGGGTTGTTGTTTGTTTACGCCGCACCATTCCGCCCAAAAACATTGATAAAAAAAGACAGTGACTAAATGGAAACAAAAAAATGGTATTGCCGCCGCCCTTTAACACAAAAACAGCGTTATCCGCAGATAACGCTGTTTTGCTCGTTTCAGATAAAAACTTAATCGGCGTAGCCCATATTTTTGAGATTGGTAATAATAGATTCCGCCGTAGACTGAGATTCTTCACTGATACCTGCACTTTGCAGGGCCAACTTCTTTATACAGGTGTTGACAATCTCATCGGCCGTAGCGCTGATGCCTTTGGTCAGCAAAGTTCCGGCCTGAAACTTGGCATTGGCCTCGCTGACCATACAAGCCCGCATCCGGGTTTTGGCGGAAGCGTTGCTGTCAACTGCGGTATATTTGGATAAATCGGCACAACCGGCCATCAGAACCAGCGCGGCGCCGAGAATAAATATTTTTTTCATATGTCGTCCTTTTCGTCATTTGGTTATGCTACGGTTATACGGCCGATTGTTTTAAATTTTATTAAACAATGACAAACTTCAATTGCATTTTTTATATTTTTCAAAAAAAATCACGAGATACGGCAAGTGGGTTTTTATTTTTTATGACTGCCGAAACCGCTGCCGATGGTACGGCCGATGCTTTGGATTTTCATTCCGATACAACTCCGGCAGTGCACCGGCGTGTCGTTTACGCATATTTTTCCGGGATAAAGTTCATAGAACCTGCGATATTCGCCTTCCGTAACATTGGGCATAACCACATTGGCACCGCTTTGCAAAGCCATCAGCCGGCCACGCGGGTTCAGACTTTCCATTGCCGTGGTGGCCGGAATGTTAATGTCCGGCATCAGGATACGCATCACCGCCATAGTGCGCAAAGCCAAATCAAGCGAACCGCCGGAGGCATCGGCAAGCGGCGTTTCCGGATGGGAGATGAAAGGTCCGATACCCGCCATGTCGATTTCCAAATTCTGCAAAAAAAGCAAATCATCGGCAATCGATTCAATTGTCTGTCCGGGAAGTCCGACCATAATTCCCGACCCCAGCTCGTAGCCAAGTTGTTTGAGCGCGAGCAGACATTCATAACGCCGCTGCCAGCTCATACCGGAATCCAGCCGGTGATACAAGTCTTTGTCCGTCGTTTCAATACGCAGCAGGTAGCGGTCGGCGCCGGCCTCGCGAAAAGCACGGTATTCGTCATAGCTGCGTTCGCCGATGCTGAGCGTGACCGCCACATCAAATTTTTTGATCTCAGAAATGATGCGGCACATTACGTCGGCGGTGTAATACATATCTTCGCCGGACTGCATAACCACCGTCTTAAACCCCATAGCAGCCGCTTTGCGTGCTGTTTCAACAAGTTCTTCCGGCTCCATACGGTAACGGCACACTTTTTTGTTATGCCGGCGGATACCGCAATACATACAGTCATTACGGCAAATGTTGGAAAATTCTATCAAGCCGCGCAAATGGACATCATCGCCCACATGGCGACGGCGAATATCGTCTGCACGCTTAAACAGCTGCGATTGATTTTCCTCGTCTGAGAGGAGGGTTATAATCTCGTTTCGGTTCAAGCTCATAGTTTTGCACTTTCAATTATCCCGCTGCCCAGAACTGAATTTACGTTTGAGGACGGCATTGCACCGGACACAGAGATTTGGCATACGGCGGCCAGATGTTCTTGCCGAAAAGTTATTATAACCTTTCGCCACAAAAACATAAAACCAAGTTTTTGCTTTCTTTGACGGTGCGAGTGTAATGCCGGAGACTTAATTTGGCAACAAAAAACCGCGTTTTACTTATAAACGCGGCTTCTGGCATTGTCAAAAATCATTTGAATTTGACAACATAGAAGTCATTTTTTTGGAGCTGGGCGTAAAAGACCTCCTCAATCCGGGAAATATGCTGTTTTTTCAATTGCTGCATCAGCCATTTGCGGGTTTGTTTTACCTGTCGGAGGCCATCGGCATTGATTTTGCCGTCTTCTATCAAAGCGACGGCAAAGTTCCGTTCACCCTTGCGGACAATGCTCAAGTCGCCGCCGACTTCAATTTGGGCGGTTTTGATTTCGGCCAACGAGCGGACGTCCTGAGTGCGCAGCAGAGACATAAAATCAGTCATCGTCATATTTATTTTGCGGAGGTTTTTGATGTTTACCTGTCCGTCTGAGATAATCACCGTCGGCGTACCGATAATTACTCCCCTTCCCCATTTGGTGTGCTGGGCAATATAGTTAACCAGCCAGTTCAAGGCAAAATATACGGACAAAACCGCCATAAAACCGTACCACGTCGTTTGCGGATTAAACAAAAAACCGCCCAAAACCGCACTCAGCAAAAAATTACTGATGAGGTCGAAGCTCGTCATCTGGGTAAACTGGCGTTTAGAGCCGGAAAGCTGGAAGAAAAACAACACCAATATAAAAGACATCAACAGCCGCCAGGCCACCAGCCAATAATCCATTTTACTTCTCCTTTGTAAAAACCTATAAATATATAAAGCAGGATTATCCCCAAACAAGCGCCGGAAAAAAATTTTGCGCCATCGGCCGTTTTAAACGGTATAATGAGGGAAAGACAAAGGAAAAAAGATGGAAGACGACATTTTTACAAGACTGGAAAAATCAGCTTTTCGGGCCAGATTCAAGCTTTCGGCCAAAGACCGAGCCTATGCCGAACAAAAAGGCCCGGCAGAACTTCGCCGGCATGCCGAGGATTTCATTGCCAAACGGCTGGCTCCGGCTGTCATTCCGAACGACGGCAGGCAGACGCCGATGCGCAATCATCCAGTCTTTACCGCGCAGCATGCCACCGCAACCTGCTGCCGACAGTGTTTTTACAAGTGGCACGGCGTAAAACCGGGCGTCGAATTGAGTGCCGAGCAACAACGGTATGCCGTCAGCCTGATAATGGAATGGCTCCGGCGGCAAATTGAAAAATAGGCTTACAGTTTATTTTTCACTCTCAAAATCAGAATCGGATTGGCTTCGTCGGCTTTTCCAAAATGGGAAAACACGATGTCGCGCGCGTCGTTCAGCCTTAATACCGATTTGAAGGGCTCCCCGCTATGTTCAAAGTTTTCAAACGAATAGTGGTAATACAAAGCGGGAGTATCGTTTAGCAACAAAACCGTTTTGGTTCCGAAAGGCCGGCGTTCGACTTCGATAATACCGTCTTTGGCGGAAGATGTTTTGATAATTTCCAACCCGGGAAAAAGTTCGGCAACCTGCTCGGGCGTCAGTTCCACCTGCCAAACGCCGTCTTTTATGTATTTGAGCTCGTAAAACTTCAATTCATGCCCGCTGTAGCCGATTAAGCGTCCGTTTGAAAGAAATTCATAAGTTGAAGACAAATACAGTTCCTGCTCCGGAGACTTGTATTCGGAATAACTGCCGGACCCTGCCGAAATATGCTTGGTGAAGACGATGCGATCTTCTGCCATTGAGCCGTTACTCCAAACTCCCGCGGCAGGCGAATACACCACCTGATGATTTTCACCGACGGCATCGGCCGTTACATCCCCGGGGAAGCGGTACGGAGAATCACAGGCCGCCAACATTCCGATTATCGCAAACAAGCAAAGTTTTTTCATCGTTTTGCCCTTTCCTGAAAAAAAACACCTTTGCTTCAGCTTAGGAGCAAAAATGATTGTTGGCAACCTTTAGCATTCTAAAAACGGCAAAAAAATATTTACACAAGGGCCTTTTGTGTTATTGATATAAAAAACAACCTTATCCGGAAACTAAAATGAAAAAAGCACTTATTCTTACCGCCGCCGTATTGCTGCTGGGCTCCTGTGCCACCATCATCAACGGACGCAAACAGGAACTGTCGTTTGATTCCAACGAGAAAGACACCCAAATTTTCATCGGAGACAAAGAAGTCTGCCGCACCCCCTGTATCGTCGAGGTTGCCCGCAGCAGAAGCAAACTGCTGGTAAGGGCGAAAAAAACAGGATTTGAGGACAAAACCATTTTTGTAACAAGTTCAGCCAATGTTGCATCGTTGTTTAACGGAATTAGTACAATTTTTTCGACTTTCGGCCTTTCAACCGATATGAGTTCAGGCGCTTTTTGGCAGTACAGCCCCAACTCCTTTTATGTTATGATGCAAAAAGAGCCGAAAAACGCGGCTGAAGCAAAGCAACGCGACCGTGAAAACAAAATACGTTTCTTTGTTCTGCAAAATTTCGGCGGCCTGAGAACCGACGTTTTCAGCGGCGGGGACCAGCACGAATATCTTGACGCTTTGGCCGAAATGACCAAATTACCGAAGACAGACCTGCGCAATATCATAGAAAATTCCGACAGCGAAGGCGAATGTGCGGAAAGAACCATTGAATCGTATATTTCTAACCGGAAAAACGGCGGCCATTAAACCGTAATGTCGGCAAAGGCATAACAAATAACTTGGGCCAGGTCCGCCGGAGAAAGTTCCACCTGATAGCCGATTTTGCCGGCGCTGAAAATAATAGTGTCATAATCGGCGGCGCTGGAATCAATAACAGTGGGAAAAAACTTTTTCATTCCTATCGGCGAGCATCCTCCGTGGACATAACCGGTCAGCGGCAAAAGCTCTTTTGACTTGAGCATTTCAACCGACTTTTCTCCGACGGCGGCAGCAGCCTTTTTCAGATCCAGCTCACAGCAGACCGGCACCATAAACACATAATTCCGTCCGGATTTTGCTACCGTTACCAGCGTTTTGAACACACGAAGAGGATCTTCCCCCAACAACGCAGCAACTTCTTCGCCGTTGGTTGCGCCGGTTTCGACATAGCAGTAATGTTTATAGCCGAGCTTTTGCTTTTCCAAAATTCGCATTACATTGGTTTTGACTTCCATCAGCGTTCTCCGCATTTGTCCTTTTCGACCTGATACCTTAATGCGCCGCGGTGAATTAGGCAAGCCTCTTTTTTAGACAAAACTGTTGTATCCAGAAAAGGAGTGTGATATAGTAATATTAAATTTTCAGTATCGGGAGGAGCCTATGGGAAAAACACTCAAAGAACGTTTCAGCGCCGCATTGATAAAAGGAACGACGGTAGCCACTCTTCTCACCGCGGGCGGATATGCCGCAGCCCAAACCGGCTCTACGCAGGAAAAACAGGAACACAAACTCGAATATTCTCAAAATCCTCATCGCAGCATGGAGGTTCCGGTCTTTTTTCAGGACAAGCATCTGGAGATGTCTCAGGCTGATTTCTCAAAAGCAATGGACAAGGCGGAAGTTGACAAAGCCGAACGCGTTTACCTGTTGAAAAAATTTAATCAGCTTATGCAATCTGCAAACGGCGTAACCGAAAAAAACTTTGACTGGATGATGGACATTGCCGTTGCCGACGGCAAACTCAACCCCGACAAAGCTCAGATAATCAGCAAAGCGACGGAACAAGGGGAACCCAGCTTGTTTTTCAGCACCGAACAACTGGCCAAAGCCGTTCATGAAAGCGGCGTTTCGGAAGAGAAGCGGCAAGCCTTTCTGGAAAACTATATGGCAGCGGTGGACAGCGAATTGAAAATTACGCCCCGCGGTTTAATCAAAGCATTCGAAAAAGCAGGTTTTACCAAGCAAGAAGTCATTAAAGCGGGGGGAGCCTTGCTGGAGTTTTCCAAAAAGGAAAAAGACAAAGACGCAAACGCAACAAAGCCGGAAATGCGCCGCGCAGTAAGCTCTTATGCCAAAGTCAACTACGCTTTTACGGAAAAGGGACTTGTTACGGACGCGACCGTTTCGCTGCATACCCAGAGGCTGCTGCCGGAGATTTATGAAGACGGCAAAGGCATCTACCGTTGCGGCACCCAAAGAGGAAAAAACTTTTCACTGGTTAAAATGCTGGAAGAACAGGCCATTCGCAACCTGGCGGTTCAGGAGGTAATTTATCAGGATTTAACCCATCGGGCCGGAGAAGGCGAAATTCTCGGAAAACAGGAGCAGGCTTTTATGCAGAATCATCCCGAAAATATGAAAAAGCACGGACTTTATACCGACAAAAGCGGAAAACTCCAGCAAAAGGACAAACGTACGGGTATGGCGAGAATTCTTCCCACCGCACGTTCTTATTAGCCTTTATCCATAATTTTTTTCGGCAGACCCCGCGGTGTCTGATTTTTTTTGCAAAACTATTCAATTTCGCAAAAATATGATTAACTTTTAGAATATCCCTCTATATAATGAGGTTCTAACATTAAAAGGAGAAAGTTATGAAAAAGGCACTTTTATCGTTTTGTCTGGCATTGGGAACCCTCTTTTGGGGGGCTCAGGCAGAGGCTCAATTCAACAAAGGCGGATTTACCGGCCCCAAAGACGGAACCGATGTGAGCGTTTCGGTTGCCGATGCAAAAAATATGAAAGACGAAGCCTATGTTACGCTTAAAGGCAAAATCGTCAAAAAAATCGGCAGCGAGAAGTATCTTTTTGAAGACCAAAGCGGCAGCATTGACATTGAAATCGACGATAAAGACTGGCGCGGCCTGGTGGTCGGCCCTGACGACGTCGTAATCATCGAAGGCGAAGTCGACAAAGGATGGACCAAACTCGAAATAGAGGTCGACAACATTCGCAAAGCCAACTAGTCTCAACGGAAAAACGGCAGTCCTCCTGCCGTTTTTTTCTAAAAAGGCAAAATCAACCAAAAGTATGGCTTGACTTTTATACCCCCCAAGGGTACATTATCTTATACCCTCGAGGGGTATAAGATTTAATATGAGGAGAAAAATAATGGCTTGCAACAATCCTAAATGCAAAAACCCCAACTGCACCTGCGGCGACAACTGTACTTGTGACGAAAATCATCAATGTTCGGAAAACTGTAATTGTTCTTCCGAGTGCCATTGCGAAGACAACTGCCACTGCCACGACGAACATAAATGCAGTGACAAATGCAGCTGCAAATAATGCTTTAATCCGCAGACGGAAGGTGTAAAAGCTTTCCGTCTCTTTATTTTTCAAAGGAAAAACATATGTCCGGCTCTCACAGGGTTTCAAGCGGGGACATTCCCTGCCACAAAGGCGAACTTTCCAGACTCAACCGAATCTCGGGCCAACTGGAAGGCGTAAAGAAAATGATTGAAGACCACCGCTATTGCCCGGAAATACTGATTCAGCTGAAAGCCATCCGTTCCGCAATACGAGCGGTGGAAGGCAATATCCTGAAAACGCATTTACAACACTGCGTGGCGGCTTCGTTTGATTCTGAAAACGACCGCCAGAAAAAAATTGACGAACTGAAAATGTTGTTTGATAAATTTGAGAACTAACCCGATGTCCGAACCATTTTTACTTCTTTCCTGCTGTGCTCCCTGCTCCTGCGCCGTTATCGCAAAACTGGCGGAAGCGGGCGAAAATTTTGCCGTAGTCTTTTATAATCCCAACATCCGTCCTCAAGAGGAATACCTTAAGCGTATGGAAGAAAACCGCAGAGTATGCCGGATTTACAATGTCGAATTTATTGAGCTGGAATATGACAACGATCGTTGGTGTATGCTCACCCGCGGCTTGGAAAACGAACCCGAACGCGGCAAGCGTTGCAGCATTTGCTTTTATATGCGTCTCAAAAGGGTCATGGAATTTGCAAAAAGCAGAGGCTATAAGGCCGTCGCCTCAGTTCTGGGCGTGTCCCGCTATAAAAATCTGGAACAGGTTAACCTTGCCGCAGAGAAAGCTTCTGCCGAGACCGGCGTAAGTTATCTACAGATTGAAGGCAGAAAGAACGGAATGCAAGATCTCCGGCTACAGCTGATTAAAGAGCTTTCCCTATATAACCAATTATATTGCGGATGCAAACCCGGAAAAAATTTGTAAAACAGACGTTCATTTTCCGCTTTTATGATGATAACCTTACTCCTGTGTGTGTAAATTATATTAGACTGTGTGGAGACTGGCGATGAAATTAATCAGCTGGAATTGTAATCGTGCATTCCGTCAAAAATATTCTTGTCTTGAATCTTACTGTGCCGACATTATTGTTGCTCCTGAAAGCGAAAGCCCGCAAAAACTGGCAAAGTTTCGCAGCTGTATTCCCTGCACGGACCATATCTGGGTGGGAAACAGCGATACGCAGGGGCTGAGTATTTTTACCTTTAACGGTTATCACGCCCGAATAGCCGATTTTTACCTTCCCGAATATAAACACGTGGTTCCCCTTGAAGTACGACACGGTTCGCGGAAACTGTTGATGATTGCAGTATGGACCAAAGGCGGGCCGTCATCACGCAACAGTTACGTGGTATACGCCACCAAAGCTCTGAAAGCCTATCGACATTATTTGAACGAAGACACGCTGATTATCGGCGATTTTAACAGTAACAAACTGTGGGACAAACACTTTAACCGAAAATACAACCATTCCCGTATGCTTGAATTTCTGGACAAGATGCATTTCGGAAGCGTTTATCACTGCATCAAACACGAAAACCACGGCGAGGAAAGTATTCCGACAATCTGTATGTATCGCAACCCGGAACGCATTTATCACATCGATTATGCCTTTATTCATGAAAAAAAACTGAAAGACATCAAAGATTTTCATATCGGAGACAAAGACAGCTGGCTTTCCTACAGCGACCATATGCCGCTTTTTCTGGAAATTGCCATATAAACAAAAAAAGGCTGATACAAATCAGCCTTTTTTTGTTAGTTGTTTATTTTTGAGGATTTACATTTTGCCGAGATTAAAGGCAGTCGGCGCAGCCTTCCCTCTTATAACCGGTATACGGTTCTTTTTCATAACTTACATCTTCATAAGTTTTGGGTTCGTATACGGTGCGGTAAGTCGTTTTCTTATAAACGACTTCTACCGGCTCGCGGGTTTCGCGGATAGTTGTTTTGCAGGGCGCGTTGTCGCCGGTTTCTACGACAGCTGCAGAACTTGCGCTGCAGGAAGAAGAACGAGAGGCGACTTCATATGTGCGACGAGGCTCCGCATAAGAAGTGTTACGGTAAAAATTACGCTCTGCTACAACATAAGTGCGGGGTTCGCGATAACGAACAACCTCACGGCTGCCGTAAGAATAACGGCTGGAGCCATTGCGGTAACGGTAGCAGGTCTGACCGTCAAAATAATCACAATCCTGAACAGACTGCGTATTGCGGTAAACAATCTCGGTTTCCTGCGGTTCATCACTGTTCATGCAGGCACAAGCACTTAAAAACAGCGAGATTGACAAAATCAAAAGTTTTTTCATGTCATTTTCCTATCAAGTTCGTTTCTAAATTAGCCGACAATCGACAATATTTTCGAAAATTTTTATATTTTTTGTTTAATATAACCAGATTCTTTTTAAAATCAAGAGTTTTTTGTTAATATTTTTTTAATAAATTATGTTTTTCGGATAAATTGAGCTATTGTAAAAGGGTCAAGAGCCATTAAATATCATTTTTAAGGGCAAAAAGGCACGTTTTTCAACAAAGGAATCGGAAAAATGAAAAAATTTTCAACCGCTGCGGCGATTCTATTTACGGTTTTGGGCGTATTTTCAGCTCAGGCCAAACTAAACCCGGAGAAAGCAAGTAAAATGGAATACAAACAATTCGGTTCTCAATATTTTATCAGAATAAACCCCGGCCAGGAGCTGGTCAGCACCCTGAAAGAGTTTTGCAAAGCGAAAAAAATCACTTTGGCAACGGTCAGCGGCATCGGCTCGCTAAAGTCCGTTACCCTCGGATTTTTTAACCCGGAATCAAAGAAATACGATCAAAAGACTTTTAACGAATATATGGAGATGGCCGGCTTGACCGGCAATGTCATGATGAAAGACGGCGAACCGGTACTGCACCTGCACACCGTGGTGGCCGGCGACAACTACAAGGCCCTTGCGGGACATATGGCCGAGGCTCAGGTCAGCCTGACGGCAGAAATCGTCATTGAACCGGTTAAAGGAGAAATAGAAAAAACTTATGACAAAAATACCGGACTAAATTTGATGGATTTCAACGTCAAATAATCAGACACAAAAGTTGCCAAAACGCCGAAAAATTTGTTTTCGGCGTTTTTTTACGAACACAATTCGGCAGAAAAAGGATTAACGGTATAAGTCCGGCCTTCAAGTTCAAAATTCTGAGGAAAGTCTCCGATATTGACGGCAATTGCCAGTCTTTCGCCCTCATATTCGCGGACAAAGGCCAGCAAATTGCTGTTCAGCGCCAACTGGCGATAACTTCCGTAAGCCAGGACTTTTGAGCAGCGACGAAGATTTATCCAATAACGGAGATGTACGGTCAAATCATTATCAGGCAAAAGCTCCAATGACGGACGAACCTCGGCATCGCTGTTTTCACGACAACCTTTTATGCCCCATTCGCCGCCATAATAAAGCGCGGGAATACCGGGAACCGTAAACAACAGTGCATACAAAGGCTTAAGCTGGCGTTCGTCGCGCAGAAGCGTGGTTATCCGCGAAACATCGTGGTTTTCCAGGAAAGAATAAAAGTTACATCCCTGATACAACCCTCCGGGAGCGGCATACTGACGCTCCAGCGAATAGGCTATTTCGAACATATTATGGTCATTACAGCTGGAATGCAGCCCTTTGTAACACTCATAATTGGTTACGGACTGAAGCATATCCGGATTAACCCAGCGGCGGTAATTTCCCCAGAGAACCTCACCCATCAGCCAAAAATCGCTTTTAAGGCCGGTACAGGTATTATGAAGCTCACGCAAAAAACGGCGATACAGATAATGAGCAACATCCAAACGCAGCCCGTCAATGTCAAACTCTTGTATCCAGCGGGAAACGACATCCAGCAGATAGCGGCGGACTTCGGGGTTGCGGAGATTGAGCTTTACCAAATCGTCACAGCCGTCCCAGCCCTCATAGCAAAAACCGTCGTGATACCGGTTGTCATAATCAAAATTCAGTTTGAACCAAGAGCAGTAAGGCGAATTTTCCCGATTGCGGCGAACATCTGCAAAAGCCCAGAAATTCCGCCCGACATGGTTAAATACGCCGTCGAGGACAACCCGGATGCCCCGTTGGTGACAGAGACGTACCAGTTCCTTTAAATCGTCATTGGTTCCCAGCCGGCGGTCAACCGTCAGATAATCCGCAGTGTCATATCCGTGCGCCGACGCCTCAAAAACAGGCCCGAGGTACAGCGCATTGACGCCAAGAGAAGAGATGTGCTCAAGCCAAGCGCTTATTTTGCCCAGCCGATGTTCCGCCGCTGAGACAAAATCATTATGCTGCGGGCAGCCGCAAAATCCCAAAGGATAAATATGATAAAAAACGCTTTCTTCAGCCCACATCTGTTTTCCCCGTCAAATCCGGCTGCCGTAAATTTTGATTTTAATAGCTTCCCCGCGGTGCAGGATAATGAACCGGGCCTTTTTTCGGCGCCGGTTTGGGTTTCTCAACCTTATATCCGCCCTTGATGCAAAGGAGCTTGTCCGACTCATAATATTTGCACTTAACCGGAAAAGAGGACTCTTCCAGCATCAAATCCCCATCGGCATCGCGGCGGTAAACTCTCGTATTACACCCCAGCTGGCCGCAGTTAAACGGCGCGTTAAGCATAAACACATAGCTTTGATCCGGATATTTGGCAACAAAGAAATCGGTGATTTTTACCTCGGAGGGAAGCTCCTCGGAGGCCGGCCCGAATTCATCGTCAAAAACCTTCGCGACTTCAGAACCGTCAACGCCGATTTCATCCAGATGAGGGCTGTTTATATTATAATAAAGATAGAAAGCAGCTGCACGAGAAACTGCGGGAAAAGCGACTGCCCCGCAGAAAACGGCCAAGACGGCTGTTTTGAACATTTTTTTCACAATCATCAAACCTTCTTTGATTATTTTTTTTCATCTTAACTTAAAAAAGCCAAAAATTAAAACTTTTTTTTGAGTTATGCCTCTCTTGTGAGTTCTTCCAGACGGCCGGACGCATTCAGCCATTCTTCTTCCGCCGCGGCGATTTCCTTTTCCAGTGCGGACAGCTGCTTTTGAAGCTCGATAACCTCTTCGCCGCCGGTGATATTCAGGAAGCGCGAGGTCAGCTCCTTTTGGCGCAAATGCAGTTCGTCGAGACTTTTATCCAGTCGGGAAACCTTTGTGCGAAGACTGTTGACTTCGGAACGGCGGGCCAAAGCCTGTTCCCGTTGCTGCCGGCCATCCGAGCGCGCAGTTGAAGCTGCCGACGGCACATTGTTTTCTTCAAGCAAAAGTTTGCGATAATCGTCCAAATCCCCGGTGTACGGGCGGCAATTGCCGTCTTTAACCAGCCAGAGACTGTCGGCTATCAGTTCTATCAGGTGCAAATCATGGGTAATCAAGATTACAGAGCCGGCATAAGCATTCAATGCCGCAGTCAAAGCCTCGCGGCCGTCAATATCCAGATGGTTGGTCGGTTCATCCAAAATCAGCAGGCCGGGGGCATCACGGGTCATAACGGCAAACAGCAGACGCGCCTTTTCACCGCCCGAAAGCTTTTCTATCTCGGTCAGCGCCTTTTCCCGGGACAGTCCGAAGCGGGCCAGATGCGCCCGAACCTTCGGCTCCAATACACCGGGCATCAGCGACGACATATATTGTAGCGCTGTCATATCCAGGGGGAGTTCCTCAGTTTGGTGCTGGGCAAAATAACCGACCTTCAACCGGGAAGAAGCTTTCAACTCTCCGGACAGCGGCGACAGACGTCCGGAAAGCAGCTTGGCCAAGGTCGACTTACCGTTGCCGTTGGCACCGAGCAACGCAATCCGGTCATTGTCGACAACGGATAAATTTAAATGTTTCAGAACAACTTTTTCCCCATAACCGACGGAAACGTCTTCTAAAGTTATCAGCGGAGGCGGCAGCGGCAACGGGTCGGGAAACTCAAAACACGTGAAAGCATCATCTTCCAACGGCGGAAGAATTTCCATTTTTTCAAGCATCTTAATCCGGCTCTGCGCCTGTTTGGCTTTGCTGGCCTTATAGCGGAAACGGTCAACAAAGGATTGCAGATGCCGCCGCTGCACTTCCTGTTTTTCGTGTTGTTTGGCCAACAGTTCGCGACGCGCGGCCCGAGTACGGCTGAAAGTATCGTAGTTGCCGCTATACGTTTCCAATCGCAAATGATCAAAGTGGACTATATGGCTGCACAGTGCATTGAGAATGTTGCGGTCATGGCTGATAAGCAATAAAGTACCGCGATATTTCTGCAAATGGCTCTCCAGCCAGACCGAAGCCTCCAAATCCAAATGGTTGGTGGGTTCGTCAAGCAGGAGCACGTCCGAGGGTTGGAACAAGGCGGCAGCCAGAGCCAGGCGCATCCGCCATCCGCCGGAAAATTCCCCTACCTTGCGGGACAAATCTTCAGGCGCAAACCCCAGTCCGTGAAGAATGACCGAAGCCCTCGCCTCGGCGGAAGCAGCGCCAATCATATTCAGGCGTTCATGAATTTCGGCCAATTCAAGCTCAGAAGCATTTTCCAGCCGAGACATCAGCTCCGCCCGTTCTTTGTCCTGAGCAAGAATGAACTCCAAGATGCTCATTTCCAAACCTTGCAATTCCTGCTCTACAAAAACGACCTTGTAGCCGGAAGGAAAGAAAACGTCTCCGCTTTCGGTTTCCAACCCGCCCTGCAAAACCCGGAACAAAGTGGACTTGCCGCAGCCGTTGGCTCCGACCAAACCGACTTTCCAGCCATCGGCAATATGCGCCGAGGCATGGTCGAGCAAAACTTTGGAACCGATGCGTACGGTTATGTCATTAATATCTATCATAACCGGTTTTATGGCATATGCGGTTCAGACTGTCAAGAATTCTTGTCTGTCGGCAAAATGCAAAAACTTAGTTACTTTTTTAAAGTTTTGGGTTAAGTTGTCTGAATAAACTTTATATATTGAGGATTTCGGTTATGAAACTAAATCAACTTGTTCCTTGCGACTATGATGTCGAAATCTGCGGATTGTCGGCTGATTCCCGAGAAATCAGGCCGGGGTTTCTGTTCGGTTCGCTCAACGGAAGCCAATATCTCGAATCGGCAATAAACAACGGTGCGGCAGCGGTAATCGTGCCCGAGAACGACGATACGGCCGTTAAAGCAGGCATTGCAGCTATTCCCGCAGCCAATCCGAACTTGCTTTTTGCCCGGGCGGCAGCCAAGTTTTACGGCGGGCAGCCGGAACACATCTGCGCCATTACCGGCACTAACGGCAAAA
>UMHY01038519.1_pt1 | contig 19523 bp, 11 predicted proteins | sample 1965661 | NCBI WGS metagenome assembly UMHY01 (sample SAMEA4836112, study PRJEB28245) | human gut metagenome | biome: gut microbiome; material: fecal sample | place: Denmark | collected 2008
CCGAACCAAGTGCGCTACCAAACTGCGCTATGCCCCGACAATGTTTAGAAGTATAGCATGGAAATTCGGATTTGTCAATACATTTTTAAAAGACCATGATGCATATCCCGTTTCCTGAATGCAGGTGCATACGCTCGGCATGATTCTTGGAAAACATGCAGCTTTCTCTGAAATAGCAAAATTTATTTGACAACCCCCACTCCATTTGTTACAATATTTCATGTCAATGCCGGTATAGCTCAGCTGGTAGAGCGGCGCATTCGTAATGCGTAGGTCGCAGGTTCAAATCCTGTTGCCGGCTCCAGAACATGAACGCCCATGTGTATGCATGGGCGTTTTTTTGTGATCCCCATTCCATCGGTTCTCCTTCGCAGAGCGCCGCCCGGGCTTTCCCATGCTTTTCCCACTTCCATGCTCATTCGCCAAAAGCATTTGTGATTGAAGAACATACAGACTATACTAATGACGTAGATCGGAGCTGCCACAGGCAGCCCTAGCCATCAAGGAGGATACGATATGAAAACATACAAACAGGCTCCCGTCATCGGCTCGCGCCGTGTGGATGAGAGCGCAGAAGGCAGCCGCGCAAAGGTGTACTTCACCCGCGTGATCGATGCGGCGCACCTGATCTCGCTCTACACACGGATCAATGATGCCATCTATGGCAAAGTAGCCATCAAACTGCATACCGGTGAAAAGCATGGGCCGAATATCCTGCCGCGTGACATGGTAGCCGCCTTTCAGAAGCAGGTGAAGGACAGCACGATCGTAGAAACGAATACGCTTTACCAGGGAGACCGCCACACGACAGCCATGCACCGCGACACCCTGCAGGTGAATGGCTGGACCTTCTGCCCCGTCGATATCATGGACGAAGAAGGGACTATCGAACTTCCGGTCCGTGGCGGCAAGCATTTCAAGACAGTCTCCATGGGCAGCCACATCGTGAACTATGACTCGATGATCGTCCTCACCCATTTCAAAGGACATGCCATGGGCGGCTTCGGCGGCTCGATGAAGAATCTCGCCATCGGCTGTGCGGATGGACGCATCGGCAAGAGCCAGGTCCATGGCGTCGATGTAAACAACCAGCCGGAAGACTGGGACACCTGGCCAGGCAAGGAGCTCCTCATGGAGAACATGGCGGAATCCGCCAAAGCCACCATTGATCTCTTCGGCAAACACATCGTCTACCTGAATGTCCTGCGCCGCATGTCTGTCGACTGCGACTGCGTCGGTCTCATCGCTGCCGAGCCGACGATCCCGGATATCGGCATCCTCGCCTCGACCGACCTTCTCGCCATCGATCAGGCCTCGGTCGACCTCGTCTATCAGACCGCCTCGAATCAGGATCTCGTCAAGCGTATCGAGTCTCGCCACGGTCTCCATCAGCTGCAGGCGATGAAAGAGCTCAAGATGGGAAATCCACAGTATGAACTCATCGAAGTGGAATGATAAAGGTTCAGCGGGTTCTATAGGTCCAAGAGGTTCAAAGGGATTGGTGCGGCGCATCATAATCAGAAGCGCCGCGGAATTTTGACAGCGCTTCGCGCCGTCGTCATTTCGAGCGTGGCCGAGAAATCTCTATGGCAGAACGCTCATTGCCTGCTGTGAGACAGCACCAAGACATCGTTTTCCCTCGGCGCATGCACGCTGATTTCCTGCGGTGCAGTAAAGATCCCTCGGCTACGCTCGGGATGACGATGCCGGAGAATCCCAGTCACCAGTCACTCCTAATCCCTAGCCACTAGCTACTCTTCCCTGCTTTCAAACTTATCCCACCGGGTCGTGCCGCCCCATAGGTCCCCATAACATCAAAAAGCATTTTCCCCGCGGAAAATGCTTTTTTGCTTTCAATTTACAGCCCCTCGTTCTTTGACTATAATTAAGGAAACGCTGATTAAATCGCAGAGTCCGATTTGGCATGTATTTTCATGCAATGCTTCGTCATAACCCTCCTTAAATAGCTCGCTATTCGCGTCGGATTATTCCTCGCCTTGCATGAAAATGCAAGAGCCAAGTCGGACAACGATTTAATCAGTGTTTCCTTAGGATAGAATCTATCATCTTCCCGGAGGTGCTCTCTATGAAAAAACGTACACTGCTCCTGACGCTTGCTGCCCTTTTGGCAGCAACTGCGATTTCTGCCAATGAACCCACGCTCCCCTTCACGGCCGCAGTCAAAGAAAACGGCATGTGGGGCGCAGTGAATGGCGCCGGCCAAGTCGTGATCCCGATCTCGTATGACCGTCTTGGTCTCTCACTCTCCGAGGACGACGAGCAGAAGGAGGACCTTCTCTCTGCAGAGGGAGAAGGTGATCTCATCGAAGCAGAAAAAGGCGGACTTCGCGGATTCTTCACCCGCGCGGGAAAGGAAGTCATTCCGATCTCCTATGAAAGCCGCTCCATCTGGAAAGAAGGTGCTCTCGCCGTCCGTGGGAAGGACAAGAAGATCTCCTTCTACAAAAAAGATGGATCGCTGATCTCTGATGCCGCCTACGATCAAGTCTCCGACTTCGAGAACGGCATGGCGATCGTAAAGCAGGGCGCGACCTATGGCTATCTTTCACTCGATGGAAAAGAAATGAAGCCTGTCTATCAGGAAGCGCGCTTCTTCGAAGACGGCCTCGCCGCCGTCAAAGAAAAAGGACGCTGGGGCGTCATCGACATGACGGGCCGCTATATCGTCTCCCCGACCTACAAGGATACCGGTGCTGCCTTCCAAGAGGGACGCCTCGCCGTCAAAAACCAGAAGGGTCTCTGGGGCTACATAGATAGAGAGGGCAAGGAAATCATCCCTCCCGCTTACAAAGCCGTCTCGCCGGCCTTCAGCGAAGGCTACGCGGCTATCCTAGGCAACAGCAAGCTCTGGGGATTCATCGATACCGAAGGAAACGTCACCGCAAAGCCGCAGTTCAAAGCTGTGCTGACCCCCTTCTCCGAGGGGCTCTCCGGTGTCAAGACCATCGACGGCAACGGCTATGCCAGACCTGACGGCACCATCGCCTTCATGGCAGACTATGACCAGCTTTTCCCCTTCAAGGACGGCCTTGCCGAAGTCAGAGAAGGCGAGGTGGAGACGCGCGCCGTCCGCAGCCGTCCTTCTATCTCCATCGGCATCGGCTGGGGATGGGGCGACTGGCTTGCCTTCCGTCATCACCATCACCCATGGGGCTGGGGATGGGGCATCGGCCTGCCCATCTGGTATCCTGGCCGATACGACGATGAGCCTGTCACATCCGTCACGGAGAAGCGCGGCTATATCGACAAGAACGGAAAAGTCATCGCCAGCCCCGCCAATGACCGCGTCTTCTCCGCCGGAAGAAAAGGCATCCTCCTTTCGAAAGACGGCCGCTATGGCTGGGTCGACCGCAAAGGCACCTACATCGCTCATACCATCTATACCAGTCTCCTCCCCGATGAGGAAGACGGCGTACTTCTCGCCAAAGACGAAAACAAGAAATGGGGCCTCCTCTCCATGGAAGACGGTCACGAGCTTCTGCCATTCTCTTATAAGGAGATCCGATCCTTGGGCAGTGGTCTTTTCGGTTATAAGGAAGAGGGCAAATGGGGCATCGCAGACAAAGACGGGACGCGCCTCACCGCTCCGCTCTACCTCGCCGTATCGAAAGCAGGAGAAGGCCTCCTTCCCGTCAAGACAAAGAACGGCTGGCGCTTCCTCACGCCTGCGGGTCATGAAGCCTTCCCTCATGACGACACCTTTTCCGACGTCACCCCCTTCTCCTCCGGTCTCGCCGGCGTCAAGGTCAAAGGCAAATGGGGGCTCATTGATAAGACGGGAACATATGTGATGCGCCCCGCCTATGAGGATCTGGATATTTTGTGACAGTGGGACAGACCATGCCATTCCGTGAAAAAACGCTGATCCGATCGCTTTACGATCCGATCAGCGTTTTCTTAGGAAACACTGATTAAATCGTTATCGGATTTCATTCTTGGATTTTTATACAGAGCAAGGAGACATTCGACGCGAATAGCGAGCTATTTAAGGAGAATGTCGACGACGCTATGTATAAAAATCCATATGAAATCTGATTCTGTGATTTAATCAGCGTTTCCTTATTCCTCCTCGATCTCTCCTTCGACCTCAAGATACAGCTTCTCGAGAGCATCCACAGTCTCTTCTTTGGCCTGCCACAGACCTCGCCGCGCTGCCTCAAGGAGCGTCTCGGTGATGCGGCTAAGCGCCCAGGGATTCACACGCTTCATCCAGTCCTGCACCTTGGGATCCAGGGCATAGGCGGCGGAGAGCTTCTCATACATCCAGTCCTCCATGACATCGCTCGTCGCATCCCACTGGAAACTGACGGCGACGCGATTTGAAAGATCTGCCGCGCCTTTGTAGCCATGCTGCATAAGGCCTTCGATGAATTTCGGATTCACAGTCTCCGTGCGGAAGATGCGCTTCGCTGCCGCTTCGACAGTGCGTACCTTGATGCGGCTCCGATCGCTGCTGTCCCCTTCGTAGGCATGCGGTTTCTTCCCCGAGCAGCTTCTGACCGCTGCGATCAAGCCGCCGTGGTAAGCATTATAGTCATCCGATGACATCATATTGGTCTCATGGTTATCCTCATTCTTGATGGTGACTTCCATATGCGCGAGACGCTCACGGAAGAGCTCCGGCTTGTAGCTGCCATTTGACTTCGATCCATAGGCATGACCGCCCCATCGGATGAAAACATTCGCGAGGTCATCGAGGCTGTCCCAATTTTTCTCCTCCAGAAGCGCCGCAACGCCTGCACCATACGTCCCCGGGGCATCCCCGAAGATGCGGTACGCAGCTTCCCGCCACGCCTCTTCCTTGGGCGAGCCTTTCTCTTCCATGATCCGGCTGTCCTCAGAAATATGTTTCCTGACGTAATTATCCTCATCATTCTCCGCAAGAGAGGCCGCGAGCAGCACCGCCCGGTCCATCAGCGAGACGACAGAGGGCATGGTATCACGGAAAAGACCGCTGATGCGCGCCGTCACATCGATGCGCGGACGCTGCAGCTCCGACAGGGGAATGGGCTCCATACGCTTCACATAGAGGCTTCCCGGCTCCCAGATAGGACGGATGCCCATGAGATAGAGAAATTCCGCGATGCACTGCCCGTGACTTCGCATATTCGCACCCGACCAGAAAACCATGCCGACGCTTTCCGGATACCGGCCTTCGCTCTCGATATATTGCGAGATGACCTGATCCCCAAGCTCTTTCCCCACCTCCCATGCCGTCCTTGTCGGCAGACGCCGCGGATCGATGCCGTAGAAATTCACCCCTGCCGGCAAAAGAGAGACACCGCCCGCGTGCGGAGAGCCGGAGATCCCCGGCACAATGTAACGGGCAGAAAGCCCGCGAAGGGTATGCTCCATTTCCTTTTTTGTCTCTGCCAGGCGCGGATATACCTCCTCACAAACGAAACGAAGCAGCGGCCGCTCCCTCTCTGTCCCCAGCGCCTTCGCCTTCTCTTTGTCGAAATGCATGTCTGCCAGCTTGCGGACCAGACCCTCTGCCTTCCGCTGAAGGCGCGCCATCCACTCGCCCCCGGTGAGACCATTCGGATACAGTGTCTGCGCCTGTCCCAGCAGCGTATCCACGGATGTCCCCTCCTCCTCAGCCAGCAGCTCACAGATCGAGGGGATGTCCCCATTCGGCAGACGAAGAAGAGCCAATATTTCATGGATGAGCGTTTCCCCCTTCGGCATCTCTCCTAGAATGTGCAGTCCGACATGGCACTCGCTATTTTTGAGATCCTCGATATAGCAGTGAAGGCGCGAAAGATACCCTGCCAGATCCGCTTCCGTATACGGCACCTCACCGTCCAGACTTGCTTTCTCCGCAAGCTCACGGATCCGTGGTACCAGCCGCTTCGCCGTTTCCGGTTCCGATTTCTCAAAATGCGCGTACTCATCCATCGCCTGCTCCAGCTCAGTCAGTTCCTCATACGTCCCTGCCTCTTCCATCGGTGCAGGCAAATGATCCACAAGACATGCGCCGCCGCGCCGCTTCGCCTGGATCCCCTCTCCCGTGATCGTCATATGGTAGGGATAGATATTCGGCAGGCTTCCCAGCGCCAGATCAGGATAGCTTCCTCTATCCATCCCTGCACTTTTCCCCGGAAGCCATTCCAGATTTCCATGCGTCCCCACATGGACCACGGCATCAGCTCCCCATACATCACGGATCCACTGATAGTATGCCAGATACTGATGCGTCGGTGCGATAAAAGGATCATGATAGATCTTCGACGCATCAAAGCCATACCCGCGCGGCGCCTGCACCGTGAGGAAAATATGCCCGTCCATCAGCCCCGGTACCAGAATATCGCCCGACTCCGTCGTCATGACCCTGCCAGGCGCCTTTCCCCAGTCCTTCTCCATCTGCCGCCGCGTCTCTTCGGGGAAGGCAGCAAAGAGATCACAGTAGAGCTTCTTTTGGACCTTCTGACACGCCGCCTCCTGCTCCTCCGTCAGCATCGAGCGGTCATTCGTCGCCTGCGCCGTCAGCCGCTTCATGAAGGCCTCCGTGTCCTCCGGGATGAAATCGACCTGATAGCCGGCCTCCTTCATGAAGCCGAGCAGCCGGCGTACGCTCTCGATGCTGTCCAGACCATACGCACTCCCGATGTTCGAATTCTTCGGCGGGTAATTGTGAAAAATGATCGCGATCTTCTTCTCCGCATTCGGTTTCCTGTGCAGTCTCGCCCATGCCCCCGCCCGCGAGACCATCGCACGCATACGCTCGGGGATGGGCAGGTACTCCACCTCCCCATCCTCCTTCACATGCTTCGCAGCGATCGGCATCCCGTGGATGATCCCATCAAATTCCGGCATCGTGACCGAGATGGAGATCTCCATCGCATTCATTCCCTCCGGCGACGCCTCCCACTCCTCCTTCGGAGCGATGAGAGAGTAGGCCTCCAGCACAGGGACGCCCATTTCTTCCAGCGCCTTGATGGAAATCGACCCCGACGTCGTAAAGGAGAACTTCATCACATTCACGATGACATCGACAAGAGGCTTTCCCTCCTTCATGAAATACTTCTCAAACACCTCACGGATCGTCGGCATCCCCAGCTTCGGATCCGGCAGACCATTCGTGAAGACGGCGATGACATTGAGCCCCTGCCGCTCCGCCTCCTCTATGAATGCCTTCTGATAATGCAGGTCATCCCAGATCCACTCATCCCGATAGAAGAGAAGTCCCAGTGTCGGACGCCCCGCCTGCAGGAAAGCCTTCTCATACAGGGAAAGATCCGTCATGAATTTCTTCGTCATCCCCGGATGATAGATCCCCGCCCAGCAAATCGGCGACGGCGGCTCCGCGTAAGGCATCCCCTGATCAAAAAGGGAACGCGCATAGAGCCACAGATTCTTGTAATTCGTCAGACCCCCATAGAAGGAGTACGCCTTCATAGCTTCGATGTCCTTTGCTGCGACCCGCTCTATGCACTCCTCCTCTGCCGATCCCGCCGCATCCATGTAATACGGGATCCCTTCCCGCGAGAGAAAATGCATACACGCCGTCCAAAACTTCGTACGGATCGTATTTCCCATGAAACGGATCATGACCAGTGCGCTCCCGCGTAGTTTTTCTTCCCACGATACGCTCCACACAGAGCCATCCTCCGTCTTTACGACCTGTGAGGATGCGGGCATCTCTCCATCCGCGATCAATTCGTCAAGCGCACGGCGCATCATGAAATAGCGACGATCAATATTCGTCATATAAATGATTTTGGGTGTCATAGGTGAGTCTCCTTATGCCTCATTCAATCATCCCATTCATCAGTCAAGCAAAAATGCAAACGGGCAAAATGCGAGAAGGGGTAAAATATCTAGCCCCTAATCCCTAGTCACCAGTCACAAACACTTCCGGATACACCACCCGCGCCGCCGCTTCCACTGCGTCCACGACATGCTGGCTCATGACGTACTTGTACTTCTCCGAAAAAGGCACGAGCCGCCTCTCTTTGACTGCCGTCACCTCGCGAAGTGCAGGATTTGACAGAAGTCCTTCCTCGAAGGCCTTCGTATCATCCCCCGCCTTCACCCGCCAAGTGGGAAGAAGGATCACATCCGGATCGATCTTCGGGAGGATCTCCAAAGAAAGGTACGCATCCGCCCCCTTCGGCACCTCATACACCGCTGCCCCATCCTTCACATGCGCGAGACGCAGGACATCCGAAAAAAGCGTCCCCTTCTTGCCCAGGATCCCGCGGAATGACATGCCGAGAGCCACCCGCTCCTTATCCGGTGAAACCGCCGAGAGCTTGGACGCAAGAGCTGCCAGCTTCGACTCCATGTCAGAAACCAGCGTCTCCCCCTTCTCCTCTTCGTGGACTGCTTTCGCGACGCCGCGTACCTTCCCCTTCATTTCCTCTACCGTCGTCGGGATGGCGGAAACATAGACAGGGATCCCCGAGTGCGTAAGTACCTCGACCGTCTGCATGGGCGTAGACGTCGAAGCGATCACCAGATCCGGCGCAAGCGCCAAAATATGCTCCGGCTCCATATCGACCGTCCGCCCGACCCGACTGACCTCGTCCTTGGTGAGGAAACTGATCCCGTCATCTCCCGCATACTTCGAGTAGGCGCGTATGCGCGCGGAGGGAAGAAGCGACGTCAGTATCTCATCCGTCCCATACGTGAGAGAAACGATGCGCGTGGGATGGATGGGCGCGGATATAGTGCGCCCGGCATCGTCCGTCATATTTCGCGTCTCACTTTGCGGCGCGGGCGTGACCGAGCAGGCAGAAAGAAGGATCGATGCCAGCGCGGCAAGTATCGTAAAAAGAAATCTTTTCCACATAGCTTCCTTTGGGCTCATCAAATAAAAAGCGGCGGCAGCCTTTGGCTGTCAGCCGCTTTTTAGCAAGATTAGAATTTATATCTATAAGAGAGCAGGAAATTTCTTGGCGTCGAGTAGTAGTCACTGGATGTATGCGATGTGATATCCTGTCTATTCAGTACATTGTCTACAGTAAGAAGAATATCGCTTCTATCATTTGGTGAATACTTTGCAGTAAACGAAGTTAAAAGATATGGTTTAATCTCTACCGAATGCTCGGAGGTCGGGCACTTGACACGATCCGCCAGATAGGTAAAATTCAATGCTGTCGACCATTTATCCTTTTCATAAGACACTCCGCCATTCAGCAGGAAACGTCCATAATGCCGATCCCAATAGGTTTTCGCAGATTTTTTCTCTGTGGTCTGCTTTGCCTGCGGATCCTGGAAAGTAACGCCTACATTCCAGCCCAAACCATTAGAGCCTGTGCCACGAACACTAGCTTCTACCCCTTTATTTTTGAAATCTTCATTGATAGCATACCAGTGATCCTTTAACGCACCGGAAGTAATTTTAGAGAATGAAATATTGTCATCAATTTTTTCGGTAAACAGAGCCACTTTATACTGACGGCTTTGGGTTTCCATCTTCCACCCAGCTTCATAATGTGTCCCTTTTTGAGGCTTCAATTCTGGATTTCCGATGACTAAATTGGTGGATGTAATTCCCGCACGGGAATACATCTGACTCAGCGTCGGAAGGACAAAAGATTGTCCTGCACTGATGTACAAGCTCTGCGTATCATTCAACTTATGCAGATACTGGGCCTGTCCACTGAAATTGTGGAAAGTCATTCCTCCACCAAAAGTCCATGTACAGCGAGCACCAATCGTTAAATTATCCTTATCCGTCAGCTTCCTGTCCCATGACCCGAAGGCGGCAAGAATATTGCGGCCGGTATCGATTTCCTTACTTTCATAGGTTTCGCGTACTAATGATGTTCCTAAAAGGAAAGTTTGTTTTTTATCCTGATCCCAAACCTTCTGCACATCATACCCGAATGTCTTATTCTTTTCTTTAGATGCACTTACGGAAGGGGTTGCGTATTTACTCCCTTTGGTGTTATAAAAATCAATACCATTCGTTTCCAATGTATTGTAATTATAGAAAACATGCCCACTGATTCCATTGAGATCGTGGAAATTGAACTGTGCAAAATCCTTCTCTCGTTTATAATCTCTCTGGTAGCGAGCTTTCCCATTCAAATCCGTGAATCCAGCTGTAGTAATACCTGCATAACCATAAGACCAGCGATTGGTTGCCTCATTGTGATTATAGAGGAAATCTGCTTTATCATTAAACTTATATGTAAGCATCAGATCATTCTTTTCTGAACCCCTGAATGTCTGCTGCATGTGAGTTGGTACTTTCTTTTTATTGGCAGCGGTAAATGAGGTATCATAGTCAGAAGCTACTCCCGTATTTCCCCATTTATTGTAGTTATAAGCGATAGATGCCTTGCCTGCACTAGCAGAAATCTTATAGTCCTGTCTTCCATAGTTGCCCCAACCTGCCTGTACCTCATTTGGCAAGACCTTTTTTGTAATAATATTGATGACGCCACCGGTTGCCTGGCTTCCATAAAGAACCGCGCCGCCGCCACGAACAATTTCGACTTTTTCAACAGCACTGGTTGGAATGTTTTCCAAATTATAAAGATTTCTCCAGTTGATTGGTGTGCCATTCACCATGACGACCGTACCATTTTCTACGCCGCGGATAACAGCTTTGCTGGTCATCGAAGAAACAGCAGCACCATTTGGACCATTACCGGAAGTAACCACGCCGTCCAAGTACTGCAACGCCGTACTCATATTATCTGCGCCAGTCTGCTCGATCTGCTTTGCCGTATACGTCTGCGTGCTGGCCGCTACCTCGACATCTTCTTTAACATATCGATTCGCCGTCACGACAACCGGATTCAGCTCATACACTGCTTCACCGGCAGCAGACGCTATTCCGTACCCCCCCCATGAAATTCCAGCGAAAACGAGTGCTGAGAGCAAACATTTGACATCCTTTTTCATATATATCCTTCTCTCTTATAAATCACGCAGGCGATTCCATAGACCCTGAACAGACCCTATCGACGACTGCGTAAAAACCACTGATAGAAAATAAAAAATGAGAACCTGAAAACAAGTCCGGCTTCGGACCTGCAGGTTCTCATTATATTAAACTATCTGAAGTGCATTATTATTGTTTTTATGTGTTTTATTATGAATCATAAATCTCGTATTGTCAAATTTCTATATTAGATTTAGGACAATAATGAGTTTAGATGATAGGATGAGGAATCTTTTCCCTTTCCACTCCTTTTCGGCACAAAAAGCCCCCGCACCGCTACGCGGCCGGGGGCTTTTCTCACTTTGTGAGTTCTTTTTCTATTTTTTCGAGCGCCATTTCGAGCGTATGCCAGCCTAAGGTCGCGCACTTGACGCGGACGGGCATCTTGGAAATATCCTTCAGCGTGATGGCGGCTTCGAGCTCTTCGAGCTCGCTTTCCTCCGTCACTTTGCCGCGGATCATATCGAGGAAGAGGCGGCAGAGGCGAAGGGCTTCGGGGACAGTTCTCCCCTGCAGGAGCTCCGCCATCATCGCGGTCGAGGCCTGGCTGATGGCGCAGCCGCTGCCGGTGTAGGCGAGGTCTTCGATGACGCCGTCCTTGATCTTGACTTCGATATCGATGTCATCGCCGCAGCTCGGGTTATGTCCGTGCTCATGGACGGTCGGGCATTCGATCTTGCGTTTGTTGCTCTTATCCTTATTGTATTCGAGGATGAGGTCAGTGTAGAGCTGTTTGAGTTCCATCAGTCGTCATACCCCATGACTTTCCGGACGTCCTTGAGCTTTCCGAGGAAGTAGTCCACTTCTTCTTCCGTGTTGTAGAAATAGAAGCTGGCACGGCAGGAAGCATTGATGCCCAAGTAGATGTGGAGCGGCTGGGCGCAGTGGTGTCCGGTGCGGATACAGATGCCTTCCGCAGAAAGGATCTGTGCGACGTCATGCGGATGGACGCCTTCGACTTCGAAAGCGACGAGCCCTTCTTTTTCTTCCGGATCCGTCGGTCCGATGATGTGAATGAAGGGGAGCTTCTTCATGCCTTCCAGGCAGCGGGTGACGAGGCGTTTTTCCTGTGCGCGGATCTCGTCAAAGCCGATGGCCTGTACATAACGGATGGCTGCGACAAGGCTGACAGCACCTTCGACATACTGTGTGCCGGCTTCGAATTTGGCTGGAAGCTCGGCGTAGGTGGTTTCCTGCTCATGGACATCCTCGATCATGTCGCCGCCCATCAGGAATGGCTCCATGTCGTTCAAGAGCTCTTCCTTGCCATAGAGGACGCCGATGCCGCCCATGGAGCACATTTTGTGTCCGGAGAAGGCAAAGAAATCGCAGTCTAAGTCCTGCACGTCGACAGGCTTATGCGGCGTGGACTGCGCGCCATCTAAGACGACGATCGCCCCATGCGCGTGGGCTCTCTGGATGAGGGGCTTCGGATCAAAGTCGATGCCAAGGACATTCGATACTTCGGCGAAGGCGAAGAGCTTCACTCTCGGATCGTCGATCTTTTTCAGCTCTTCTTCCGGGAAATGGCCGGTTTCCTTGTCAACGTAGATATAGTCCAGTGTCGCCCCTGTTTTTTGGGCGACGCGCTGCCAGGTGACAAGGTTTGAGTGATGTTCTGCGATGGTGATCAGGATATGGTCGCCTGCCTTGAGATGTGTCTCCCCGTAGGAACGGGCTACGAGGTTCAAGGATTCGCTGGTATTTCTGGTGTAGATGATCTCCTTTTCGCTTCTGGCGTGGATGAAGTCACGGACGACCTCCTTCGAGGTATCATAGGCTTCCGAGGCGGAAATCGCAAAGATGTGTGCGCCTCTGTGCGGATTCCCATTTTCATGGGTGGTATAGTCCAGCACCGCATTGACGACAGGAAGCGGGCGCTGCGTGGTGGCAGCATTATCAAAGTAGACGATCTGATGGCCGCCGACCTTGGTTTTCAAAATAGGAAAATCATTTCGAATAAGTTCGCTGTTCATGATTCCTCCAAATATATGTGTAGCACCTGATTCAAACATTTCATGCAAGTGTCTTAGGGTTCAGGGTTCAGGGTTCAGGGTTGTAGTGGCAGCTTCGCTGCAAAATATATATTTGCGGCGAAGCCGCCACCTTCATTCCTCATTTCTCATTTAAAGCGAGCCCTGAAGTTTGAAAGCAGGGATGAGTAACTAGGGATTAGGAGTCTCAAGTGACTGGTAACTGGTGACTGGAATGCCAACTCATGGCATCGCCATTATTTATACTTCGCGGCGCATTTCGTCATCCTGAGCGGAGTGAAATGTCGGATGTTCGATAATGTAAAGGCGGAACAGTGAGAACTGAGTCGAAGGATCTGGCGCCGCACCACCATTTCGCATTTCTCATTTCTAATTTCTCATTCAATCGAGGCTTTCAAACGTAATCAAGGGGCGAGCCACCCCAGGGGCTAACCCGTTATTCTCTGTCAAGCTTCTCTCTGACAGCCGTCAGGACTTCTTCTCGGATCGTCTCATCCATACCGTCGATGATGGGACGGATCAGGGCTTCGACCACGATGCGGCGGGCTTCTTCCAGTGTGAAGCCGCGGCTCATCAGGAAGTAGATGGTATTCTGGTCAAGCTGCCCTGCGCTGGATGCATGATTGCCCTGTACGTCATCCTCGGTACAGAGAAGAAGCGGGAGGGAAATGTTTTTCGTCTTCGGATCGAGCTGGATGGCGAAGTCGCCTTCGTCGCCCACGGATCCGGCGCAGCCACGCTTGAAGTCGAGCGTACCGCGGAAAATCTTCTTCGACTCATCCGCCAGTGCGCCTTTGAGGTCGATCTCTGCCTTCGTCTTCTTCCCCACATGATCGATGTGGTAGAAGAAGTCGAGATTCTGCTTCCCGCGGCCGGCATAGATGGCTCTTTCATTCATCTCGGACGCATCGCCGGAGAGCTTTCCATAGCTGTGAACGATGATCTTCTCTCCGCCGAGCTCGGCCGCATAGAAGTCGGCACGGGCACGAGCGGCGAGTACGCTGTGACGCTGGTCATAGATGACGATCTTAGTGAGGCCGCTTTCCAGGCGCGATACGTGGAGCCTTGCATCCTCTGCAAGCTCATAGTACGCAGCAAGGACGCAGGTCCCTTCCCTGTCTCCGCCCGTGAGCTTCCATGTGAGGGAAAGGGACGCGCCTTTTTCCAGCCGGAAAAGAAAGGCTGCCGACGCGCCCCCTTCCGCCTGGACATCGATGACGAGACGAGCATCCTCCCCTTGGGGGATGGTGATGGTATAGTGACTGCCTTTTTCTGCAGTGAGCACCGTCTCCTTCGATGCGCCATCGAAATCTTCGGGAAGCGCGCCGCCTTCTCTGACATGGGTCATGTCGGAGAAGGTGAAGCTGCCTTTCCCTTTCGGCGTTTCAAAGGAAAGCGGCGTATCATTCGTATGCAGATACCGATAGGTGAGAAGCGGCAGACGGTTGACTCTGATTTCTTCCATGATGCCCTCCTTAACCAATCGCGCCTTCGAATTCAAGATCGATGAGGCGGTTCATTTCTACCGCATATTCCAACGGCAGCTCTTTGGAAATCGGCTCTGCAAAGCCGCGAACCAGCATGGCTTTGGCGTCTTCTTCGGAGAGGCCGCGGCTCATGAGGTAGTAAATATCTTCATCCGGAATGCGGCCGATCTTAGCTTCATGCCCGAGATCGATATCATCATTCTCGATGATGATATCCGGGATCGTATCCGAGCGGGACTCATTGTCGAGCATCAGGGATTCGCAGCTGATAGAGCCTTTCGTCCCCGTGGCTTTCGGCCCGATGTAGACGACGCCCCGGTAGATAGCCGTGCCGCCGCCCTTGGAGATCGATTTCGAATTCACGGTGAGGGAGGTATCCTTCCCGAGGGCTTCAACCTTCGAGCCGGTATCGAGATACTGTCCCTTTCCGGCAAAGGTGATGCCGGTGAATTCACAGGTCGCACGGTCGCCTCGGAGAACCGTATCCGGATACAGGCAGGAGGTATGAGAGCCGAAGGAGCCGGATACCCAGATCATGTGTCCGTCTTCATCGATGAGAGACTTCTTCGTGTTCAGGTTGTACATGTTCTTCGACCAGTTTTCAATGGTCGAGTAGCGCAGCGTCGCGCCTTTTTTCACGTACAGCTCGACAGCACCGGCATGGAGATTGGCCACATTGTAACGGGGTGCCGAGCAGCCTTCGATGAAGTGGCAGTCTGCCCCCTCTTCGACGATGATGAGCGTATGCTCGAACTGTCCTGCGCCCGGTGCATTCAGACGGAAATAACTCTGGAGCGGCATCTTCACATGGACACCCTTCGGCACATAGACGAAGGAGCCGCCGGACCAGACGGCATAGTGCAGTGCCGCAAATTTATGATAATTCGGTGTGATCAGCTTCCCGAAGTACGGCTTGATGAGCTCCGGGTATTTCTTCACAGCCGTCTCAAAGTCGACGTAGATGACGCCCTGCTCTTCCAGCTCTTTCTGGATATTGTGATAGACCACTTCCGAGTCGTACTGCGCGCCGACACCGGCGAGCGATTTCTTCTCCGCTTCCGGGATGCCGAGACGGTCAAAGGTGTCACGGATATTCTCGGGGAGATCCTCCCAGCTCGCTTTCATGTCCGTCTTCGGACGCACATAGGTATCGATGTGCTGCATATCCAGCTCGGAAATATCCGGTCCCCACGGCGGGAAGTCCAGCTGATTGTAAATCGCAAGAGCCTTTAACCGTTTCTCGAGCATCCATTCCGGTTCTTCCTTTTTTGCCGAGATCTCGCGGATGATCTCTTCCGTAAGACCTGTCTCTGCTTTATAGGAAAATTCCACCTTGTCCTTGACGTCATAGATGCTGCGATTGATATCTTCGACCTGGCTTCTGACTTTCTCTTCTGCCATAGTCACACCTCGCTGCGATAGACATCGAAGCCATTGGTCTCGATCTCATCCACGAGCTCCGGTCCGCCTTCCTTCACGATCCTGCCATCGATCAGGACGTGGACGAATTCCGGCTGGATAAATTTCAGGATCTGGTTCAGATGGGTGATGAGAAGGATCGCATTTCCTTCCTTATGATACGCAGAGATATTCTTCGATACGATGCGGACAGCATCGACATCGAGTCCCGAGTCTGTTTCATCGAGCATCGCGAGCTTCGGATCGAGGATCCTAAGCTGCAGGATCTCGCTCTTCTTGCGTTCCCCGCCGGAGAAGCCGTCATTCAGGTAGCGGTCTGCGTAGGACGGATCCATGGCGAGATCTTCCATGCGCTGGCGCATGAGACGCTTGAACGGGAAAAGGCGCTGCTGCTTCCCGGAAATCGTCGTCTTCGCGGTACGGATGAAATTCTCCATCGTGATGCCGGCGACCGAGATCGGGTTCTGGAAAGACAGAAAGATACCGAGCTTCGCTCTCTTATCGACGGAAAGCTGTGTGATGTCCTCTCCTTCAAAGTATATATGACCCTCAGTGATCTGATAGACAGGATTTCCCATGATGGCGTGAAGCAGCGTCGACTTGCCTGCCCCATTGACACCCATAATGACATGGACTTCTCCCTGATTCACGGTGAGGTTAATGCCGTGAAGGAGCTCTTTCCCGCCTACAGATACGTGGAGATTCTCCACGCGAAGTAATTCACTCATTTGATCACCTCATGATATATTGTAAACTTGTATGCGCATTTTTTCGTATACAATTGATAACTCTTTTCATTATATTCGATTTAGGCAGGGATTACAATGGGGAAATGAATAGGGTTCGTGGTTCCAGAAAATCCGTTAATTCTCAAAGTAAGTGCCGGATTAGCGGTAAAAGTAGCACTTACATGTAGAACCACCTTTTGCTAGACTTTAGATAGAGAAATCTTGCGCATGAAGGAGGTTGCATTCAAATGATTGTCAACAAAGGCAATAAAAGGTACAAACACCTTACCCAGGATGATCGAAACATTCTCGAGATAATGTTACAAAACGCTACCACTTTCCAGACCATCGCCGCAGCACTTGGCAAAGATGCCTGCACGATCTCACGCGAAGTCCGTAAACATCGAACCCTTGTAGCCAATAGGTTCACTAATTACGATGAACAGAATAACGTCATTAATGAATCTTGCCCTAAGCTCGAAAAGCCGCCATATGTTTGTAACGCCTGCAAGAAGCGCCACAGCTGTCGATTAAAGCGTTATCTTTACGTTTCACGCAAAGCACATGAGCAATACAGGAACATGCTTCGTGATTCACGTGAAGGCATTCCTTTGAATAAAGCTGAGTTTTACGACATGGATGCAAAGCTTTCTGCTGCCATCCAGAGCGGACAGCATATGTATCAAGCTCTTCAATCTACCGGTGTAGAAATAGCCGTATCCACCGCATACAAATACGCAGATAAAGGTTACTTCTCATTTACCAGCCTAGATCTTCCTAGAAAGGTGAAGTTTAAATCCCACAAGAAGAAAAGAACGCCCTACATTCCACCTGCTGTCAAAAAAGGGCGCACTTACGCGGATTTCCTTCAATACATTGAAACTCACGAAATACCTAACTGGGTAGAGATGGATACCGTTATAGGCCGTCAGGGCGGAAAAGTCATTCTGACGCTGCTCTTTACCATCTGTAATTTCATGGTAGGCATTTTACTTGACTCCAAATCCGCACTTGCGGTTTCGCAGGAATTTAGACACCTTCGTGAAAAATTTGCAGCAGCTCAAACTCCCTTTGACCAGCTATTCCCGCTGATCCTGACAGATAACGGCGGAGAATTTGCAAATATTCACTCTATAGAGTGCAACGCCGCTGGCACTAGAGAGACGCATCTGTTTTTCTGTGATGCAATGAAATCGTGCCCAAAGCCACGTGTCGAGAAAAACCATACGTTGCTGCGGGATATTTGCCCCAAAGGAACCAGCTTTGATCAAATGACACAGTCGCAGCTAAACATCATATTCTCGCACATGAACAGCACCGCCAGAAAGCAATACAACGGCAAAACGCCTTACCAGTTATTTTGCTTATATCACGGAAAAGAGATGGCTGATTTACTGGAAATACGCGAAGTTCCCGCTGACAAAGTTATCCAAAGCAAAAGATTGCTTAAGCTTCTGAATATTACGGGCTAAAACGCTATAAGGGAGTCTGTTTCACTGCCGCTCCATCCAGTGCAAGGCCTTTAGTCCTTGCACTGGATGGAGCGGCAGTGAAAAAACAAATTTCGGCAGCGAAATGTCAACTTGACCAAATGTATCACAAAGTTTTCACTGTTATTTTAAGAAAAAGAGCGTCAGGATTTCTCGAATTAACTGCATGCAATTTTACAGTGTTTCTAAAAAAATCGATTTAGAAACGCTTCTTTGTGGTGCCCCAAAATAGCTTAAATAGGACAAAAAACATTGAAAAAGTGCAGTTTTTAATCCCAATTTCATTCTAAAAATGCAAAATTCTTCGATTTAATGCAAGGTCTAGTTAGACTTGCAGTCACTATGAGATTTTACGGTTCCAGAAAATCAGGACTGCGGAATGAGGAAGGTGGCGGCTTCTCCGCCAATTTGAAAAGCAGGGATGAGTAGTCTCAAGTGACTGGTGACTAGAAGACCTCGGTCTCCCGCATTGTCATTTCGAGCGCAGCGAGAAATCTTCCTTGCAGACCGACAAACTACGCCTATGTGAACGCAAAAACACGTAGCAACAAGGCATCGTTTCCCCGCCAGTGCTTATGTGATACTGACCGCAGTGCAAGAAAGATCCCTCGGCTGCGCTCGGGATGACGATACGAGGAATGGTTGCCCCAAAAATTTGAAAGCAGGGATGAGTAGCTAAGGATTAGGAGACTTGGAAACATCAGACTTCCGTATCGTCATTTCGAGCGTAAGCGAGAAATCTTCCTTGCAGACCGATAAACGACGCCTATGTGAACGCAGAAACACGCAGCAACAAGACATCATTTTCCTGCCAGTGCTTATGTGATACTGATCGCAGTGCAAGAAAGATCCCTCGGCTGCGCTCGGGATGACGATATGAGGAATGGCTGCCCCAAAAATTTGAAAGCAGGGATGAGTGGCTAGGGATTAGTGCTTAGGGATTAGTGGCTAGGGATTAGGAGTCTCAAGTGACTGGTGACTAGTGACTAAAAGACTAGGAGACTTGGAGACATCAGACCCCCGTATCGTCATTTCGAGCGTAAGCGAGAAATCCTCCTTGCAGACCGACAAACGATGCCTATGTGAATGCAGAACCACGCAGCAACAAGGCATCGTTTCCCTGCCAGTGCTTATGTGATACTGTCCGCAGTGCAAGGGAAACGCTGATTCAATCGCAGAGTCAGATTTTACAAGAATTTTTATACATAGCTTCGTCATAACCTTCCTTAAATAGCTCGCTATTCTCGTCAGGTTATTCCTTGCTATGCATAAAGATTCAAGAGTAAAATCTGACAACGATTGAATCAGTGTTTCCCTAGAAAGATCCCTCGGCTGCGCTCGGGATGACGATACGGGAAAGGGCTGTCCCAAAAGTTTGAAAGAAAGGATGAGTAGCTAGGGATTAGTAGTCTCAAGTGACTGGTGACTAGTGACTGGTATACCAGCTCATAGCATCGCCATGATTTATACTTCGCGGCGCATTT
>UMHY01008368.1_pt1 | contig 18864 bp, 12 predicted proteins | sample 1965661 | NCBI WGS metagenome assembly UMHY01 (sample SAMEA4836112, study PRJEB28245) | human gut metagenome | biome: gut microbiome; material: fecal sample | place: Denmark | collected 2008
GGCAAAAAGCAAAAGCACCCGGGCGGGCATGAAAACAAATGAAAGAAAAGCACATCCCGTATCGTAAGCCTTCCCCGCGTGGGGAAGGTGGCGAGCGAAGCGAGCCGGATAGGGTTCTAGCGACATGAAAGACAGATAAGAAAAGCGGAGAAGTGCGCGGCACATGTGGGGAATGCGTGAGTCCCTGACCGCGAATGGCAAAGATCTCTCACTTTGCTCGAAATGACATGCACGAGAGATGGATCGCTTCACATTGGTTTTCAAACCGCCACGAGGATCCATCCTGCGCCTTTGGTGCGCCCCTTTTCTAAGGGGCTGCTCAGCGGGAAGGAGTTCCTTAAACCCAATCCCCGCTTTCATTTCTCTATAGGAGCCAACCTCCGCCCCTTCGGGGCACCTCCTTCCATGGGAAGGAGGGAGAATGCCGCCTCACAGACTCCCCATGAAAAAGGCTTACGATACGAGAATGCCGCCTCCACCGCCCGAAACAAAAAAATACCGCCAAGTTTCCTTGACGGTATCTGATCTCTATCCCCACCATGTCGTTAAAGCCGGATTTTGAGTCTGCGTATTTGCAGGTGGGTGCTCTCATGTGAATTTCATCTGTCCCCGTGAAGGGCATAGATTCCATCCGCAGTTCTGAACTCCCTTAATAAAGGTATCGGTTCAAAATATGAAGCCGCACGTGCACAGCAGGGTTGTTACATGTAGTATAGCAAATTTGCATGAGATTTACAAGAAATTTATGAGACATAGCAGGGATCCGGAGCGATCGGTGACGGATCACCGCCTGCCCCCTTCATCCCCATGTTTCACTCACTCTCCTTTGGAGCTCTTGAAGGCTTCTCTTTTGCCGATGACTGTCACGCCATTCATGTACGGTACGAGGACATCCGGGACGCGGATGGTGCCGTCAGCCTGCTGGTAGTTTTCCATGATAGCAGCGACAGTACGGCCGACAGCGAGGCCAGAGCCATTCAGCGTATGGACGAATTCCGGTTTCGCACCCGGCGTTCTGCGGAAGCGGATATTCGCGCGGCGTGCCTGAAAATCGAGGCAGTTCGAGCAGGAGGAGATCTCTCTGTACTTATTCTGTGCCGGCATCCAGACTTCGATATCATAGGTCTTCGCAGAGGAGAAGCCGATATCACCGCTGCAGAGGCAGACGACATGGTACGGGATCTCGAGCAGCTGGAGGATCTTTTCTGCTTCTGCCGTCAGAGATTCCAGCTCATCCCAGCTGTCTTCCGGCTTGCAGTACTTCACCATTTCTACCTTATGGAACTGGTGCTGACGGATAAGGCCGCGAGTATCCTTACCTGCGGAGCCTGCTTCTTTACGGAAGCACGGAGTGAGCGCCGTCAGATGGACCGGCAGCAGCGCACCGTCGATGATCTCGCCGGAGAAATAATTCGTCAGCGGCACTTCCGCAGTAGGCGTCATATACATGCTTTCCCCTTCGACTTTGTACATATCATCGGCGAATTTCGGCAGCTGGCCGGTGCCCTGCATGGACTTGCCATTGATGATGTAGGGCGGGATGACTTCGGTGTAATCATTCTGCTGGGTATGTACGTCGAGCATGAAATTATATACCGCTCTTTCGAGACGGGCTGCCTGCGAGAGGTAGAAATAAAAACGCGCACCGGAGACTTTCCCCGCTCTTTCTGCATCCAGGATGCCGAGGGTATCGCCGAGCTCATAGTGAGCCTTGATCGGGAAATCAAAGGTCGGGATCTCGCCCCATTTGCGAACTTCCGGATTTTCGCTGTCATCCTTGCCGACCGGGACAGACTTATCGCACATATTCGGGATATGGAGAAGCAGTTCATTCAGCTTCGCTTCGACTTCACCGAGTTCCTTATCGATGGCAGAGATCTTCTGTCCGACTTCTCTCATGCGAGCGATAGCGTCTGCCGCATCTTCGCCATTCTTCTTCGCCATCGCGATCTTCTTGGATTCTGCATTCTTTTCGCTCTTCAGCGCTTCGGTGTCGCGCAGGAGTTCTCTTCTCTTGCCATCGAGTGCGAGGACTTCGTCCAGATCGAATGGATTGTGACGGTTGACGAGGTTCTGCTTCACTTCGTCTGCGTGTTCTCTGATGAATTTCATGTCTAACATAGTATCGCTCCCTTTAGGAAATATAAGATAGGAAATCGGCTTTCCTCATCTGACGGAAATAGTGATCGGCTGGCCGCTCGCTGACGCTAGAAACGGATCGGATGGGAAGAGACCGCTCACAGGCCATGGTGTCCTCGAAAAGCAAATAAAAAGACCTCTTCCCTCCATGGGACGAAGTCATCGCGGTGCCACCCAATTTGCATAAGCCAGCTCATGGCTGATATCGGCTGCCTGCCGTCCGATTCTTCACCGGCCGCTCCTGAGTGGAAACTTTCTCATCTGCCAGGGCTCTCACCAGCCGCCCTGTCTCTGAAAGACATCTGAAAAAGATTTTCTCTTTCCCTGCGTTATTAGTATTATAGCGAGTTCATCTGTGTTTTGCAATAGGGGAAAGGGTTCAAGATGCGGGGTTCAGGGTTCAGGGTTCAGGGTTGTGGTGACGGCTTCGCCGCAAGTATATATGAAGCGATGCCCGAAGGTTTGCGGGTGGCAGGTTTCCCTCGTATCGCCAGCCTTCCCCGCGTGGGGAAGACAAAGAGGAGGCGACTTCGCCGCCCAAAAAGGAAGCCAACCCCGCCTCACTGTGCTCGGCAGCCCCTTCCAAGGGAAGGGGCTCGCGTGGACACTCCCTCCTTCCTATGGAAGGAGGTGCCCGAAGGGGCGGAGATTGGGTGAGGAAAGGTGTATATGAGAAAATCTGTAGCACCGCCTCAGCAAGGCGTCATTTCCCTATCACCGCATGCATGCTGATAAGCGTCGTGCAATAAAGATCCCTCCACTTCGGTCGGGATGACGATACGGGGGAAACGGCATTCCCTTTTGCCACCTTCTGCGTGATGGGTTGAAAACAAATGTGAGGCGAGCGTTTTCCCATACCGTCATCTCGAGCGTAGCCGAGAAATCTTTCTTGCAGACAGGGAAATGGTGTATGTGAGGAAATCCGTAGCACAGCCTCAGCAAGACGTCATTTCCCTATCACCGCATGCATGCTGATAAGCGTCGTGCAATAAAGATCCCTCCACTTCGGTCGGGATGACGATACGGGGAAATGTCTGACGTCTAATGTCTCTCAGTCTCCTAGTCTTTTAGTCATTATAAAAGAGCGGCGCTCATATGCTGACGCGCCGCTCCTTCATTTCTACTTTCTCATCAGTCTCGTCCTCGCCATGGCGAGAGCCGCGAGGGTCTTCGCATCGTAGATTTCTCCGCGATCCACCATCTGATAGACCTTGTCGATCGGAAGGCGGATGACATCCAGAAATTCATCCTGATCGAGATGCTGATGAGACTTCACCAGATGGTCAGCGAGGTAAAGGTGGATGGTCTCATTGCAGAATCCCGGCGTGGTATAGACATAGCCGAGCTTTTCCATATGCTCCGTCTTGTAGCCGGTCTCTTCCGTAAGCTCTCTAGCCGCACAGGTATCGGGGTCTTCTCCCCCATCGAGCTTGCCGGCCGGGATCTCCAGAAGCGGCTGCTCGACCGCATAGCGGTACTGACGGACGAAGAGGATCTCTCCATCCCCGGTGACAGGGATGATGGCAGATGCCCCCGGATGCAGGACGACTTCTCTTGTGGTCTTGTGACCATGGATCTCCACTTCATCATCAAAGACGTGCAGCATCCGCCCTTCGAAGGCAGGCGCGCGATGGATCAGCTTCTCCTTTTCTATGCTCATTTCACACCTGTGCTTCCTACGCCGCCGGTGCGTACACCTTCGGCATGGTCATCGTCCGTGGTGAGGTATTTCGTGAAGATCCCCTGCGCCACGCGATCGCCTTTATTCACATGGAATGGTTCATCCTTCGTATTGTAAACAGCGACCATGAGATGCCCCTCGTTGTCCTCATTATTGTAATAGTCCGCATCGATGATGCCGGTGCTGTTCGCAAGGGAGAGCCCTTTCTTGATCGCCATGCTTGAACGGATGAAAATGGCGAGGTATTCATCATCTTTCATATACGCCTTCAGTCCGGTCTTGATGAGCGTCACCTGATGCGGGATCAGATCTATGTCTTCCCCGCATTCGATGTCATAGCCGGCACTCTTTTCCGTCTTTCTTTCCGGCAGATGGATGTCTTTCCCCTGCCACGTGGACAGGATCTCAAAGCCTCTTGTTTTTGTCATAGAATGGATTCTCCTTATAGAAATAGGATTCATATGGACAGGTTCAGGATCGTGGTGACAGCTTCGCCGCGATCCCTGCTTTCAAACTTCAGAGTTGTAGTGGCAGATCTCCCGTACCGTCATCGGAAGCATAGCCCTCGATCCTTCTTGCAGACAGGGAAATGGTATATGTGAGGAAATCCGTAAAGCAGCATCAGCAAGGCATCATTTCCCTATCACCGCATGCATGCTGATAAGCGTTGTGCAATAAAGATCCCTCCACTTCGGTCGGGATGACGATACGGGGACACGGCATTCTCCTTTGCCACCTTCTGCGTGATGGGTTGAAAATAAATGTGAGGCGAGCGTTTTCCCGTGCCGTCATCTCGAGCGTAGCCGAGAGATCTTTCTTGCAGACAGGGAAATGGTGTATGTGAGGAAATCCGTAGCACCGCCTCAGCAAGACGTCATTTCCCCATCACGCATGCATGCTGATAAGCGTTGTGCAATAAAGATCCCTCCACTTCGGTCGGGATGACGATACGGGAAAAATGTCTCTCAGTCTCTCAGTCTCATCCCATCAAGCAAAAAGCCCGATGCGCCCCGGGGCTCCTGCTCTTTCGAGACGAACCACCGAAACCCGCCGGGCTTTTCCTATAATAGGTGAGTGAAAGAAACGCTTGTGCGATCGCAGTCTCGGCGTCTCCCCAAGAGATGCCATAGATCCGAAAACGGCACTGCGACGCCTCCATGGTATGCTACGCCTCACGCCCCCTAAAGGGCCCTCAGCACAGTCTTACTTATTCTTCTTCTCCAGCAGCAATGCTTTTCTGGAAAGATTGATACGGCCCTTGTCATCGATCTCCGTGACCTTGACCATGATCTCATCCCCTTCGTGGACGATGTCTTCCGGCTTCTCGACTCTCTGGAGAGCGAGCTGAGAGACATGGACAAGACCTTCCTTGCCCGGCAGGATCTCTACAAAAGCGCCGAACTTCATGAGACGGGTGACACGGCCGAGATACGTCTCGCCGACTTCGACTTCCTTCACGAGAGACTCGACCATCGCTTTTGCCTTCTGGGCAGCTGCCTCATCTTCGGAAGCAATATATACGCGGCCGTCCTCTTCGACGTCGAGTTTCGCACCGGTTTCAGAGATGATCTTATTGATGGTCTTTCCGCCGCTGCCGATGACGACACGGATCTTGTCGACCGGGATCGTGAGAGAAATGATCTTCGGTGCATACTTGGAAAGATGTTCTGCCGGCTTATCGATGCATTCTGCCATCTTGCCCAGGATATAGAGACGGCCTTCATGCGCCTGTTTCAATGCAGTCAGCAGGATATCTCTGGAAATGCCATGGACTTTGATATCCATCTGGATGGCATTGACGCCCTTTGCCGTACCTGCGACCTTGAAGTCCATATCGCCCAGTGCATCTTCCATGCCCTGAATATCAGAAAGGATGGAAAATTTGCCGCCATCTTCGATGAGACCCATCGCGATGCCTGCGACCGGTGCCTTGATCGGTACGCCCGCATTCATGAGGGACATGGTGCTGCCGCAGACAGAAGCCTGCGAGGAAGAACCATTGGATTCCAGGATCTCAGAAACGACGCGGATCGCATACGGGAATTCATCGACACTCGGGATGACCGGGAGGAGCGCACGTTCTGCGAGCGCACCATGACCGATCTCACGGCGTCCCGGACCACGGGAGCCCTTCGTCTCGCCGACGCAGTAGGACGGGAAATTGTACTGATGGATGTATCTCTTTTCGGTGACCGGGGTGAGGTCATCGATGATCTGGGTCTCCGACATCGGAGCCAGCGTGGTGATGGAGAGCGCCTGGGTCTGGCCGCGGGTGAAGAGCGCCGAGCCGTGAACGCGCGGGAGCAGTCCCACTTCGCAGGTGATCGGACGGATCTCCGTCAGCTTTCTGCCATCCGGACGGATGCCTTCATTCGTGATGGTGTGACGGACGATTTCCTTCGTCAGATGGTCGAGCGCATCCGCCACATCCGAGAGATGTTCCGGGTAGATCTCAGCGAAATGCTCCATCGCTGCCTTCTTCGCAGCAGCGATATTGCCATCACGACGCAGCTTATCCGCATCGAAGATCGCCTTCTTCAGGGACTCGGTCGCGAACGCTTCGACATCCTTTTCGATCTCTGCCGGGACTTCCGGGAAGGTCAGCACGCGCTTTTCCTTGCCGACTTCTTCGATGATCTTTTTCTGGAAACGGCAGATCTCCTTGATCGTCTCATGGCCGAACATGATCGCATCGAGGACTTCTTCCTCCGGTGCTTCCTGCGCGCCGCCTTCGACCATCATGATCGCTTCTTCCGAGCCGGCGACCGTCACATTCATCGTGGACGCAGCCATCTCTTCCTGTGTCGGGTTGATGACATACTTGCCATCCACGCGGCCCACGCGGACACCGGCGATCGGGCCGTCCCACGGGATATCGGAAATGCCGATGGACGCGGACGCACCGATCATGCCGCACAGCTCCGGTGCATTGTCATAGTCGACAGAGAGCACCGTCGCTACGACATGGATATCATTTCTGCATCTTTTATCAAACAGAGGACGGATCGGACGGTCGATCAGACGCGCACAGAGGATCGCCGAATTTCCAGGACGGCCTTCACGACGAAGGAATCCCCCCGGCATCTTGCCGACAGCATACATCTTCTCTTCATAGTCGACAGTCAGCGGGAAGAAATCCGTGCCTTCGCGAGGCTCCTTGCTCGCCGTCGTAGCGACGAGGACAGCGGTATCCCCATATCTTACCAGTACAGCGCCATTCGCCTGCTTGGCCATTTTACCAGTCTCAATGATCAGTGGACGACCGGCCAGTTCCATTTCAAATGTTTTGAACAATTCCTGTTCCTCCTTAGTAAATGCTTCTTTATACGCCTATTTATTATATAATACAACTTTCATCTTTCACAAGGGGGGAAAATGAAATGGGTTGTCGGGTTCGGGGATTCGGGGTTAGCCCTTGGGACGGGGCGCCCTTTGATTATGACTGAAAGCTCTGCTCGCCAGTGAGGGGTGAGGAGTGAGGAGTGCTGGTGCGGCGCATAAAATATAGAAGCGCCGCGAAGTAAAAATAATGGCGATGCCCGAAGGTTGTATTCAAGTCACTAGTCACCGGTCGCTCGGCGCTCCTAATCCCTAGCCACTCATCCCTGCTTTCAAACTTCAGGGTTCGGGGTTCGGGGTTCAGCGGGGCAGTACGGCGCATTTCATCATCCTGAGCGGAGAAAAACGTCGTGTGTTAAAAAATGGCTTATCTGAAAATATGAGAACTGCGTCGAAGGATCTAAGTGCCGCGAAGTATAAAAACAGCCTTCCCCTCGAGGGGAAAGCTGCGATACGAGAAAACCGCTTTCCTCATAACATCAGAGCGAATACACGCATATGTGGAAAAAGAATAACGACGGATAAAGCCTTCCCCGTGTGGGGAAGGTGGCGAGCAAAGCGAGCCGGATAGGGTTCTAGCGGGATGAAAGACAGCTGAGGAAAGCGGAGAAGTGCGCGGCACATGTAGGGAAAACGTGAGTCCCTGAGCCTCGAATGATAAAGATTTCTCGCAGTCGCTCGAAATGACGATACGAGAATGAGGATTATTCAACATCATTTTTTACCGCTATGGGGATCTATCCTCCGCCTTCGGCGCGCCCCTTCTTCAAGGGGCTGCTCAGCTGTCATGCAAAAGCGCTGCCCCGAGCGCCACCGATAGAGACTATACAATGAGAATACCGCTTTCTCCGTATCAAAAAGCCTTCCCCGTCGTAGAAAGCCATGTCACAGGGATATCACGCTCTAGGGGAAACGCTGATTAAATCGCAGTATCAGCGGTTCCTAGTATAGTGGATAATCACCGCGACGCGGACATCTCACAAAGCAAAAGCCTCCTTCTACAGGGAAGGAGGCTCCCAGAGAAGCACCTCTCACGGGATCTGTCTCAGCAGTTTGAAAAATTCTTCTCTCGTGTACGCACCATTCTGCTGCGGCTTCTGGTGTTCGAATACCATAAAATAGCGATACTTGAGTCCTGCCATGCTGGCCCACTGATTCCCCAGCTCCAGCTTATCGAGGCTGTCGTCATTGGCGAGGAAATCCCCCTTCGTTTCCACAGCAAGGAGCCGTCCCGCCTTTGTCATGACAAGGAAATCCGGGTAATGATTGAGGAAGCCATTGATGAAGAATCCCCTGCGGTCAATATTTCGATGCCACCAGCGGACATTCTCCATACGGGCCAGGTCGTTTGCCATCTGCCACTCGAAGTCATTCATATCATTGGCCTCTGCGGTATAGAGGCTCTTGGGAATCGCGCTCGTTTCCTTCTGCGGCGTAATGACCTGCGGGAAATGCCACATCGGCGCGCAGGTCACGACCGTCTGCGTGCCATCCTTGAACTGCGTCTTCCGATATGCATACGCCAGCTTCTTGATTTTTCCTTCCACGACCGACGCGTAAGACTCGATCCCCTGCATGACGCGCTCGAGCTCTTCCTCCGTATACTGCGCGATAACACGCTTCAAATACTTGCGGACATCCGTATCGTTCAAGGCATCCTGCTTCGAAAGCTTCCCTGCCACAAGACCGATGCAAGCCGCGAGGCGTTCTTTGCTGGGCATCCGTTCCAGCTCTTCCCGCAGCTCGGCGCCAAAGAGTCGGCTCGTCATCCGGTACTTCGGCACCGCATCTCCCGACACGGACAGATCCACCGTATACATATCATCCGATACGCGAGAGAAAGGAATCTTTGCATCCTGCACCGAAAGAGAGAAACCCTTCATCAGATACTCTTTCGTCAGCAGCCGCTTCTCCCCTTCCCCGCCGAAAAAGCTCATCGGCAGCTCCGTCGCCACGACGAATTGCGGAAGAGCGAGCCGTAGCACCTCATCCCGCCATTCCTCACAGATTTCATACTGTTTCAGCATCGCTCCGAGCTCACCTCCTATGCGGCCGCTCTCCGCCTCCTTGCGTCCCTCCTCGATATAAGCCGACTCTGCCTTCTCTACCGTTTTCACAAAGCCCCCCAGCGGATCCGGAGAACGACTCCCCTCTCCGCTTTCCTTTCCCGGCATCCCCTCGATAGAAGCCCCCGGCTCCAGCTGCCGGATATAACTTGCAACGCTCGTCGTATCGACATCAGCCAGATCTGTCTCCGCCGCTTCTTCCTCCTTTTTCACCTCATCCACGCCTGGATTCTGCGGGAAAAGACTTGCCTGCCAGGCAGGCGTCTCCTTTCTCTCCTCGATCTCCTCTCCGATGCGGTAATCCTTCGAAGAGAAACCCGCCCCATTCAACCCGAGCACGATATGGTCCAGCGTATTTCGGAAATCCGCCGAACACGTCAGCACATAAGAGAGATTCATCACCGCCGCCTCCTGCCGGATCGCATACGGTTGGCGCAGAACACGCCCTAGGATCTGCTCCACATCCACCGACGATGTCTTATTCGCCAGCGAAGCCAGAATGTAAGCGAAAGGACAGTCCCAGCCCTCTTTCAGCGCATTCACCGTGATGATATAGCGGATAGGGCAATCTCTCGAGAGCAGGTCAGCCTCCTTCAAGTCATCCACCGTCGACGTCTTGATCGCTATTTCCTTCTCCGGAATGCCGACCTCCATGAGAAGCCTCTTCACCTTCTCGAACGTCTCACTCCCACTCCCCGTCCTCGGCTGCGCCTGGAAAAGAACGATCGGCCGAATATACGGCGCGCCCCGCTTCTCCTCCGACCTCGCCCGCTCCTCCAGAAGACGCCGGAGACGGATCGCATCCCCGATCACCGCATCCTTCGTCGGACGATTGTACACAATGACCGGAAGCTTCACCATGTGCTCCTTCTTCAGCTCCCGCGCATCCACATAGGAGATCACATTGCTGTTCGCCCGAGGCGTCGCCGTCAGATCCAGCACAAAAGAAGGATTCAGCCGCTCGAGCATCTCGACCGACAGATCCGAGGACGCATTGTGACTCTCATCCACAACGACCACCGGCGAGAGCTGGCGCAGCACCTGGATCAGCGCCGTATCCGGCGTATCCGGCAAACACGCCTCCGGATGAGAAATCTCCATCTTGAAACGGTACAGCGCCCCGTTCTCCTGATACACCTTGCGTACATCCTTCTTACGGCTATTGATACGCAGCGAATCATACGACAAGACACACACTGAGAGCTCCTCCCGTACCGTGTCCGGTGAGAAATTCTGCCCCGTGAGCAGCTCCTCCTTCGTCAAGACCTCCACGCGCCCCTGAAAATCCCGCGAAAGGCGCAAACGGTACGGATGCGACGGATTCGACAGATTTCTCACCGTCTGCTGCAGGATCGACTGCGACGGCACCAGCCAGATCACCAGCTTCTCCTTCAGAAATGGCAGCGCCTCGAAGATCGGGCGCAGCGCCGCGCACGCCATGAACGTCTTCCCGCCCCCCGTCGGCACCTTCATGCACACATGCGGCACGCTTTGGATCGAATTATTATACGGCGGCACCCCGCCCCGTCCGACCGCGATATCCTTCCGCGACCAGTAGAGACTCCATGCCTTGAAAAGCTCCGGCGCATCAGAGAGCGCCTTCATATAGTCCTTCAGGTCTTTCATGACCATCTTCTGATAATTTTTAAGCTCCATAAAAGTCTCCTGAGAAATCATGAAAATATGTATGGGTTTAGGGGTTTGGAAAACTCCCCCGAAACGATGCCTCTATATGGCATGACCACTGAGCAGCCCCTTGAAGAAGGGGCGCGCCATCGGCGCAGGATAGACTGCCCCGATGGGGCAGCCTTCTACGTGATGGAATGAAAGGGAATGTGAAATCGCCCGTTCTCTCGTATCGTCATCCCGAGCGTAGCCGAGGGATCTTTACGCCCTGGCGGTGTACTGCACATATGAGGGAAAGAGAAAATCGCATAGGTGCTGTTCGTCCTCTCACACTCTCCATTTGACCGTTGTGCAAGGAAGATTTCTCGCTTCGCTCGAAATGACGATACGGGGAAAGCGGTATTCTCGTTTCGCTGACTTTCCCATGGCGGGAAGAATTTTGGACTTCTCCCTCCTTCCTCTGGAAGGAGGTGCCCCGAAGGGGCGGAGGTTGGCTCCCGCAGCGGGATGAACAGCCATGTGAGACAGCCCGCCTCCCGTTTCGTCATCCCGAGCGTAGTCGAGGGATCTTTACGCCCTGGCGGTGCACTGCACGTATGAGGGAAAGAGAAAAACGCCTAGGTGCTGCTCCTCATCCCACACTCTCCGTTTCACCGGTGTGCAAGGAAGATTTCTCACTTACACGCGAAATGACGATACGAGAGAGACGGATGCCCTTTAGTCATCAATTACGCGAAGCTACTCATCCCTGCTTTCAATCTTTGATCCTACGGCGAGCCTGAAATGTCCATCCCTCTTACAATCTCGCGATATCGCGTGGAATCTTCTTGAATGTGATGTGATAGTTCGAAAGCTCTTCAGCCGAAAGCAGACAACTGTCCGCATACATCACGTAGGACTCTGCCTCAGTCTTTACCGTCGCAAGGAAATCGTAAGACAGCACCGTCGCCTCGCCCTTCTTATAGTAGAAATAGTACGCCGCGCCCTGATGCGTCCCGAGAAAGTACGGCTCATCCGCCTTCTCCTGTGCGCGATTTTCCCTTGTATCCATGAAGTAGACATAGTCACGGATCGCCTTCTCCGAAGCGTCTTCATTCAAGAAGCCATCTTTCATGAGCGGTGCGCCCAGTTCATAGAAAGAGAAATCACCGCCCGTGCCAGAGACAGCCTTCTTCCCTTCCCCATAGCCATGGATGACGCGCTTCACACGCTCAGCGGTGATGGAGTCTGCATAGTCCCCCATCTCGATCAGAATGAATTTGCGATTTCCTCTGTCTTCCGCATTCTGCTTCAGCACAGCATGCGCCGTCGTCCCGCTGCCAGCAAAGGAATCAAGGACGATAGAGTCCTTATCAGTTGCAATTTGGACGATTCGTTGAATAAGCCTAACAGGCTTAGGATAATCAAAAACGGTCGATGTTCCAAAAATTTTAGAAAGCTCTTTTGTGGCCTCCTGTGAATGACCCACACTTTTGTTATCCCACAAAGTCCAAACGTTCTTCCCTTCACGTTCGCTCAAATACGTTTTTCTCCGCGGAACACCTTTACCATCTAGGCCAAACCAGATGCGACCTTCAGCACACTGCCGCTGAAATTCACTCTCAATGTTTTTCCAACAGTGTCCTTTTGACGGGGTGTACTTAGCGCCACCAGGAGTAGTGATTTCATATACTTGATTCGGTCGATATCCCTGCGCAGTGAAATCAGTTGACGCCCAAGGCCCCCTTGGATCGTTGTCTGGATTCTTGTACTTTGCCGCGTCCTCTTCTGTGAGAGCCACTTTATGAATAGCGGATTCCAAATTCCCAATATCCTTACAATACGCACATATGTATTCGTGCGAGGTACTAACCAATTTACGCATGTCTGGGGAAGTGCGCTTCTGCCAAATGAACTGAGCGAGAAAATTTCGTTCCCCAAAGATTTCATCACAAATCATCCGCAAACGTACCTGCTCACGATCATCAATCGAGATAAAAATAACCCCATCATCCGAGAGCAGGCGCTGAAGGAGACGGAGGCGGGGATACATCATGCACAGCCACTTGTCATGCCGCGACAGATCCTCCCCTTCCTTCCCCACGACCTCGCCCAGCCAGCGCTTGATGACCGGATCATTCACCGCATCATTGTATACCCATCCTTCATTGCCGGTGTTATAAGGTGGATCGATGTAGATGCACTTCACTCGCCCCTCATACTGGGGGAGGAGCGACTTCAGGGCAAGCAGATTGTCCCCATGGATCACCATATTCTCGCTCCCATTATCCTTCTCCTTCTGCCCCTCTTCGTCAAAACTGTACGTGCGGGAAAGTACATGGCAGGGCACTTCGAGGTGATGGTTCACCACTTTTTCTTTTCCGATCCATTGTAATATAGGCATAGGTGTCTCCTTAACGTTCTGCGCTCATACAAGATGAGCGTCTGTCGAATCTTTTCTCTTTAGTATACCACATCGGCCCACGCAAAAAGCGGCGAGCCTTCCGGCCGGCCGCTTTTGGGTTATGATTTCTGATCGGTTTCTTCCTTTTTCTTATGTTTCATCAGCCATCTGTCAAGCTCTTCGGGCTGCCCGAGTGCCAAGGCGTGGGGCATGGGCCGTATCATTCCCATCGAAGTGTTGAGCTGCGAAAGATTGGATATGGCAGGCATCATGGACGCCAGACCTGGCATTTGCCAAGCCGGCGAAGTAGTCCCCTTCACGACGGAGAGCGGATCTAGGCCCGGCATTTTGAAGGCTGCCGCGCTGGTCAGAATCGGCGAATGGATCCGCGGCATTTGCCTACCCATCTGTCCAGCTGCCCGCCACTTTTCCAAGAAGGGATCCATCGATACCACTGTCTTCGACAGCTCTTGCATGAAGGGAGAGGGCATTGCGAACGTTTGCATCGCTTTTGCTATACTTTCTGTCATTGGCGATTTCAGCGCGTCCCGGATGTGGTCCTGCCAAGAGAAGGCCCCTTTGACGATGCTCTGTACATCCCGCATGGTATCCGAAAAGGTCACCGCATGATATGTCTCTTTCTTCCGGGCCTTCGGGCTGATCGCGGGCCAGTATTTTTGTCTCTCTCCGGCTTCTGCCACAGGTTTCGCCGGAGGCATTTCTGAGGAAGGGACGATTTCTTCCCAAGGAAGCAGTCTTTCGGGATGCTGCGCGAGCAGTGCGGCTCTTCTTTCTTCTTCCGGTGTCATCGGTTTCTTCAACATCGTCTGAAAGCAGGCTTTGATGTAATTGATCGTACCTGAGCCATACTTTTGTCCCCGCATATGCGAACGCCATAAAAATTTATACACATCATCTATGATGCGCGACTGGTCCTCCGGCGGGCACTGATGAATGAAATCGATGCTTCCCAGCAGAAGGGATTTTTGCAAGGCTGTCTCTTTCTCTGCCCCTTCCGGGTCTCTTGCGTCTTGCATCTCCTGCTTTTCCTTCTCACCGATAAAGCGTAAGACGACATCCGAGTCTTTGTGCCCTTCGAGGTAGCGCCTCGATGCTTTGGAAATGCAGTCATAGAGGCCTTTCACTTTCATGGCGGTCTTCAGTGTCACGGATTCGCCGCAGAACTGGATGACGCCGATGCCCTGCTCTGCATAGACACCGACGATTTCGCCGAGGGAAACATACCCGGTGCCTCCTTTTTCCGCCAGAATCTGTACGGGCGAAAGAAACTGCCCATTCGGCAGCTCCCACACTTTTCCGCGCGAGGTTTTCGCGCCTTCGTGGAGGGCATGGCAGGCACCCTCTTTCCTGGTCGTGCTCACCATGCTTTTCATCAGGTACTTGATGTAATTTTCCGCTGTCCCGCGAATCTGCTGGGGATGGGTATTCCCTTTGATCAGCACCCGGCAGCTCGGTTCATCCCCATTTCGACGCTCTGCCGGCACGATATATACATAGATTTCCTGTGAAGTATCTGTCATTCTCTCTCCTTTACTGGAAATGATATTATGATCTGGCTTCTATATGCACTGTGTTTTCCTTTGATAGATTCCTCTCTGGCCTTACGTGACGCACATCTTTCCTGCCATGCAGGCTGAGGGACTGGTTTCCTTGTTCTTGTGCCGTCCCAAAAGCCGATGGATGCAATTTCGTCATTGTCTAGGCTGTTTGACTATATTGTACTTACTTTCCGAAGATGATTCAAGCCCACTGCTTTGTATGACAGAAACGCACAAAAAGGGGCTGTGAAGAAATGAGGATTCATTTCTTCACAGCCCCTTTGCCTACCGGTTGTCAGGTCGCATCTGCGAGTTCGCTGGTGTCGATCACGCGGATGCCGGAGAGGGTGTACTGCGTAAGTCCTGCGATCGCCGTTCCCGCTTCGAGAAGCTGGGCTTCTGTCGCGGTCAGCTTGATCTGGTTGTAGTTCAGATTTTTGATCGCCTTTTTCGCTGCATCGGTATTTTCTACACGGACCTGCAGTTTCGTATCAATGATTTTCTTCTGTGCTGCCATGGTGATGGCCTCCTTTTTTGAAATCTGTCATGAACATCCACCTCATTCCAGGACTTCCTGTGTGGTGGTGGTGAGGACGGCCTTCTCGAAAGAGATGACCTCGACGCCGCTCTTTGTGGTGAGGACCGGCAGGATCTTCGCTGCCGCGGTCTTCGCCTCATCGAGCGTCAGACCTTCCTTCGCGTTTTCAATGCTGACTGTAGAAGTCGTGTTTGCTGCCGTCTTGAAGACGAGTTGAAGTTTTTTTGCCATATGTATGGCTCCTCTCTGAGGGATACTCTTTCGGATTTTTCAACCAGGGCCATTGGTTGTTCCGTTTCTCTTGCCCCTCTGTAAATAGCATCGGAGACGCATGTGATCTGTGACCCTCTGATTTGCAAAAGTTTCGAAGATCGCCGTCATGCGTTTCCTTAAGGGATTCCCATAGGGAAACGGGCTAGTTTGAAAAGCCAGAGATTGGGAATCTCAAGTGACTGGTGACTGGTGACTCGTAACGGGTAACTCAGAGACATCCGTCCCTCGTATCGTCATTTCGAGCAAAGCGAGAAATCTTCCTTGCACACCGGTAAAAGGGAGAGTGTGAGATGACGGGAAAACCAAGCAACTGGGCGATTTTCTGTACTGCCGCATGAATGCCGTGCACCGCTGTGGCAAGGAGATCGAGGACTGCGATTGGGATGACGAAACGGGAGAACGGGCTGTCTCACATAGCTTTTCATCCGAGCTGCGGGAGCCAACCTCCGCCCCTTCGGGGCACCTCCTTCCAGAGGAAGGAGGGAAAAGTCCAAAATCCTTCCCGCCATGGAGAAAGCAATGAAACGAGAATACCGTTACCGCACCCAAAGCCTTCCTCGTATCGTCATTTCGAGCAAAGCGAGAAATCTTTGTCATTCGCGATCAGGCGATCGATGTTTGAAAGTCCCAAACGGGAAGCCTGACACCCGCAGCCTTTCGGGCATTGCCCCATATACTCGCGGCGAACCGCCAGCACCATTTCGCATTTCTTATTTCTAATTCAATCGAGGCTTTCATCCCCGATAAAGGGGCGATACGCCCCACGACCAAGTTTGACGAATCCGTATTTCTTAAGAGGATCCGCGCATCGCTTCGAGGTAGCCTTTCTGCATCTTCTTCGCATGGCGATAGATCACGGAAGGCGAGGTGTGTGTCCGCTCCGCGATTTCCGGCCACGACCACCCCGCAAGGCGCAACGAGAGCAGTTCCTTCTGTTTCTTCGTCCAGGGGATCAAGTCCCACGGATTTCCCTCCTGCATGGAAATCCGATGGTCCCAGTCCACCTCATACCAGTTCGGCGCAGGACCGTCGGATGCGATTTCTCCCGTCACCAGGAGTTCCGCCGTCTCGCTCGAAGATGCCGTCATCTCGTGGGCGAGCCTCTTCTGATGCCCGCGGCAGATGTCGACGGCGCGCCACCGCATACGCTGCGTGATGTACGACAGAAAGGACACGCGGCTCTTCTCGTCGTACTTTTCCAGGCATTCCAGAAAGGCAAGCCACAGCTCCTGCCGCGCCTCTTCCGCGGGCAGCGTCTCATAGGCTGTCTTCGACAGCGAATAAATAAGACCTTTGAACCGTTCGCAGAGCGCTTCTTTTGCCGCCTGCTCTCCCGCCTTCGCCGCCAGCGCCAGACGCTGGATGGCCTCACGGGCAGAAATAGATTCGGGATTTGCATATATAGTTTTTTTCATAGAGAAATCTTCCATTTCTCCGAAAGCGCTTCCGGTCATCTCACCGGCTGGCCATACTATATCATGCGAATTTTTCGCGTTCCCGCTCCAAAGAAGCCTGTTTTTCTCATCTGCCTCTCAGAAAAGCTGCTTCAAAAGCAAGGAAGAGAAGAGTCCATCTCTTCCCCATTTTTCAAGCCATGTCCGATGTGCTTCAAAATTTTTGAAGCACGTCAGCGATTTTCTCCACTCAAAAAACCGTAAAAGCTCGATTCTATCTGACTTTTACGGCTTTTTGAAAATTATAAAAAGGACTTGACAAGTTTTCAAAAGTACGCTTTCAAGACGTATTTCCCCCACGCAAAAAAGACAGGAGGCTATCCTATCGAAGGGTCTGATCCAATGAATCGGGCGCCAGGCTGGGAGGCGTAGAGTTTTCGAGGGCGGCCTGGCCGTAGCCAGGACTTCTACTCACTTAGAGGCGAGCCTGATCTTGTCGTCAATGCGATCCACTTTATTCGGCTTCGGATTTTCATCCTGTCTTTTTTATTGTCTTACTGTCTTGCACACCTTCCCCGACTCCTCCCGGGCGAAGCCGTCGAAGGGAGAAACGCTCGAGAGCCGCATCATATCCGCTGTCCTTTCTTCCCTCTGCCTAGGATGAAGGAAATCCGGTCACCAGATATCTCCGGGAAGCTCTCTCCCGCTTCTATACATAGCATCGAGAATGCCGGAAAAAGTGACCTTTTTTAGGAAATGCGGATCAGGAAAATACTGATTCAATCGCAGAGTCTGATTCTGCAAGAATTTTTATATACTATTTCTACTCCATGTAAGAGACAATGCCATCGAATAGTTTGCAAGCCGTGTCATACGAGGCGCGATCATAAAGAACAAGGTAGATCTCCATATCCACTTTGGTGTGCAACAAGAAATCTCGGATAGCACGCACGGCGATGCGGAGTGCCTGGTCTTTCGGATAGCCATAGGCACCTGAGGAGATCAGCGGGAACGCGATGGATCGTACGCCGCGTGCGCAGGCAAGGGCAAGGGATGTCTTGTAGCAGGAAATGAGAAACCCTCCCTCTCCATGCTGCCCATCTTTCCAGATGGGCCCGACGGTGTGGATCACGTATTTTGCCGATAAAAGATAGCCCTTCGTGATCTTCGCATCGCCCGTCTGACAGCCATGGAGCGTCCGGCACTCCGCGAGGAGCTCCGGCCCCGCCGCCTGATGGATGGCACCATCCACCCCGCCCCCGCCCAAAAGTGTCGGGCAGGCGGCATTCACGATGACATCGACTTTCATTTTTGTAATATCGTTTCGAATGATTTGAAATGGCATGGTTTTCATCCTTTCTGGTCACGAGTCTGGCAGGTGTGTGAAGGAAAATACGGATTCAATCGTTGTCCGCCTTGGCTCTTGTATTTTCATGCAAGGCGAGGAATAAGCCGCCGCGAATAGCGAGCTATGTAAGGAGGGTTATGATGAAGCATGGCATGAAAACACATGCCAAATCGGACTCTGCGTTTTTATCAGCGTTTCCTTATATCATTCGCCTGCCTTTGCTCTTAGTATACTGAGCATCGGCTATTTCCTCAACCGCTAAAAGAAATAAGGTGTGATATGTTACCGCGCTTGTAGAAATCATACCCCGTTCTCATCGGAAGATACGCCACATGGCAGCGCTTTTGATGACGATACCAGAAACCGCAAAAGTCTCATGTCTCCTAGTCTCATGTCTGACGCCACCAAAAAAGGCGATGTGAAATAACGATCATCTCATCTTCGCGTTCCATCTGCCACGGGGGACTTGCAGCTCTCATAGGAGTGACCGGGAAACCTTATCCCAGCTGTCTTTCATG
>UMHY01036833.1_pt1 | contig 18502 bp, 12 predicted proteins | sample 1965661 | NCBI WGS metagenome assembly UMHY01 (sample SAMEA4836112, study PRJEB28245) | human gut metagenome | biome: gut microbiome; material: fecal sample | place: Denmark | collected 2008
ATTAGGGATTAGGGATTAGGGATTAGGGATTAGGGATTAGGGACTAGGGATTAGACATTAGACATTAGACATTAGACATTAGACTTCTGCCCCCTGACTCCTGACTTCTGGCTTTAGACTTTAGACTTCTGACTTCTCACAAAGTCTGCGTGCGAAGCCGGCACTTCCATTTCTCATTTCACTCACTAGAGCCTGCTGTCCATCTGCTGGCACCGAATGTATCGGATGTCCCCAAACCCTTAACCCTTAAACCCTCCGGACATTCGATGTCAGCAGATGGACAGCATGTGGCTTTAGTGACTGGTGACTAGTGACTGGTGACTAAATACCACCTTCGGGCCTCGCCCCATTTCGTCATCCTGAGCGGTGAGAAACGTCGTATGTGATATACGAATACCAGAACAGCTGCGACCTGAGCCATCGATCTCGGCAAAGCCGCCACCTTCATTCCTCATTCGAGCAAATCTTTCATTCATAATCCATGGGCGCCCCGCCCACGGGCTAACCCTGAACCCATTGAACCTGTTTTCCCCCATAAAGGAGCATCTTCCTATGATTACAGACAATGCCATTCGGGCGGAGATCCTGACACAGGCCGTCCCCTACATCAAAGAATATACCGGTAAATACGTCGTCGCCAAGTACGGCGGAAATGCCATGACAGACCCCGTCCTGAAGAAAAACGTCATGCAGGACATCCTTCTTCTCCATCTCATCGGCGTGAATGTCATCCTCGTCCATGGCGGCGGCCCGGACATCAATGCCATGCTGGACGCTTTGAAAATCGAGTCGCACTTTGAGAATGGTCTTCGCGTCACCGATAAAGATACCATGGACGTCGTGCAGATGGTCCTCGCCGGCAAAGTCAATAAAGGCCTCGTCGCCTACCTTAGCGCCCTAGGCGGAAAAGCCATCGGCCTCTGCGGCATCGACGGCAATATGATCCAGGTCCATACCAAGAACGAGAAGCTGGGACTCGTGGGAGAGATCGATCATATCGACACGGGCGTGATCGACAGCGCGCTCTCCGCCGGATTCATCCCCGTCATCTCCTCCGTCGGTATCGACAGCCAAGGACAGCCGCACAACATCAATGCAGACACGGCCGCTACCAAGATCGCCGCGGCGCTGAATGCCGAATGTCTCGTCTTCATGAGCAACATCGACGGCGTCATGAAAGACCCGAAGGATAAAGACAGCCTCCTCCACAAGCTAACTGTCGTAGAGACAGAAGCCCTCAAAAAGGACGGCACCATCAATGGCGGCATGATCCCGAAAGTCGATGCCTGCACCGATGCCATCAAGGATGGCGTGAAGAAGGTCTTCATCATCAATGGCGAAGTCCCCCATGCCCTTTTGATCGAACTTCTCACAAACGAAGGCCTTGGGACCATGTTTGTAGAGTGACTGGTGGCCGGTGACTAGGGATTAGGGATTAGAAATTCCGCCCAAGCCAAGACTCGAGAGAAAAAGTAAGTGAAGCTATCGTCCTCTCGTATCGTCATTCCGAGCGCAGCCGAGGAATCTTTGTTGTATTCCTTTGAAAAACTCTCTCGATATCCCTATGCATGAAACGCCGTATTTCCAGGGAAACACTGATTAAATCGTTGTCAGATTTAATCAGCGTTTCCCCAGCTTTCCTATAGTACGGTGTTTCCCATTTCCCTTCCTCTAACAGTCATAATTAACCGCAAACGAAAAAGATTCCTCCACTTCGGTCCTTATGACGATACGGGAGTACCGCTCATCTAAAATTTACGACGCTTCCATATTTTCATGCGCCGCACCACCCCCATTGAACCTTCAGAACCTCATGAACCCATTGAACCATTCCTCAAAGGAGCCTATATATGAATACCATCGAAAAAGATCAGAAATACATCGCACATGCCTACCACCGTTACCCTGTCTGCTTTGTGAGCGGCAAGGGATCAATCCTCACAGCCGAGGACGGCAAGGAATACATTGACCTCGGCAGCGGGATCGGTGTCGACATCTTCGGCATTGCCCACGAACCATGGATGGCCGCTGTGGAAAAACAGCTCCACACGCTAAACCATATCTCAAACCTGTACTATACGAAGCCCGATGCAGAGCTTGCCGAATTGCTTTGCGAAAAGACCGGCATGAAGAAGGTCTTCTTCTCGAACTCCGGCGCGGAAGCCAATGAATGCGCCATCAAAGGCGCGCGCAAGTACTCCATCGACAAGTACGGCAAGGATCGCAACGTCATCGTGACCCTCATCAATGGCTTCCACGGCCGCACCGTCACGACGCTCGCTGCGACCGGGCAGGACGTTTTCCATCAGAATTTCTTCCCGCTGACCGAAGGCTTCCTCTATACTCCGGCGAATGACCTTCCTGCCTTCATCGACCTCTGTGAAAAGAATCCGAATGTCTGCGCCGTCATGATGGAGTCCATCCAGGGCGAGGGCGGCGTGCATCCCCTCGACAAGGATTTCTTCGAAGGCGTGAACAAGTATGCCAAGGAGCATGACATCCTCCTCATCGTCGATGAAGTCCAGACCGGCAATGGCCGCACGGGCAAGCTCTACGGCTACATGAATTTCGACGTACAGCCCGATATCGTCTCCACCGCCAAGGGCCTCGGCGGCGGTCTTCCGATCGGCGCGACGATGTTCGGCGAAAAGACGCAGGACGTCTTCACCTACGGCACCCACGGCTCCACCTTCGGCGGCAATCCGATCGCCTGCGCCGGTGCGGTCTCCATCATGAAGGAGATCGATGACGCTCTCCTTGCCTCCGTCAAGGAAAAGGGCGACTATATCAAAAAGGAAATGGAAGGCGCCAAAGGCGTGAAATCCGTCGCCGGCATGGGCCTCATGCTCGGCATCGAACCGGTCGCACCGGTCGGACCGATCGTAGAAAAGCTCCTCGCCAAAGGCGTCGTCGTCCTCACGGCGAAAGAAAAGATCCGCCTCCTCCCAGCGCTCAATATCCCTATGGAGCAGCTGAAGAAAGCGGTCGCCATCATGAAGGACGTGCTGGCAGAAGAATAAATCGTATGCAAAAAGCCGAGATGAGGTTTGCTCATCTCGGCTTTTTTGTTGTTGGGTTCAGGGTTCAGGGTTCAGGGTTCAGGTGGCGGCTTCGCCGCCTTTTTATTGGGACGATGCCCGGAAGTGGCATTTAAGTTACCAGTCACTAGTCACTCCTACGATACGAGAGAAGGAATCGTCTCACATGCGTGGTATCAGATCCTTCGGCTCAGTCCCCACTTGTTCTGGCTGGGGCTTTTCACACATAGAGCGTTTTCGTCCGCTCAGGATGACGATACGCGAGGGCGGATGGTTTCACAGGCTGGCGGTATCGCCGCCTTTTTTTAGAAGATGGTATTCTCGTATCGCAGCCTTCCCCTCGAGGGGAAGGTGCCCCGCAGGGGCGGATAGGGCGCTAGCGGTATGAAAGAGAATGGGGAAATGCGTTTCAAGCAGGCGATATACGGCAGTACCCAAGCTCCGATTTTTTGTAAACGGCGATGCCTGAAGGTCTGCGGATGGCAGGCTTCCCGTTTGGGGGTTCCACACATCGACCACTAAACCGCGAATAACAAAGATTTCTCGCTTCGCTCGAAATGACAATACAGGAATCTGATGTCTTCTAGTCTTCTAGTCTCTCAGTCTCCCCCCTACTGCTCTGCGCCTGCTTCTTTGATCGCGATGGCGAGCTTGTGGGCAAGACCGGCCATCTTAGGTTTGGAGACGGAGCAGACAGCGAGGCGGATGCCTTTCTTCAGCGGTACCATGAAGACATGCTCCTTTTCCAGATAGTCGCAGACCGCCTGGGACTTGGTGACCGGGATGGTGATGAAGAAGCCGGAAATGTAGGGAACGAATTTCACGCCTTCCTCTTTCGCTTCTTTCATGAAGATCGCCGCTCTGTCCTGAATGAGGCGGAAATACTTGGCGCGCTCTGCGTCGAGCGCTTTGATCTTTTCATCGTCGCTGCAGATGCGGATCATCGCATTCTGCGCTGCACTGTTGCAGTTCGACCAGGTCGCACGGCTGGCGTACTGGTTGATGTCGACGAATTCTTTGATGACATCCTTATCGGAGGAGATCCCGATCATGGCACCCATGCGCTGGCCATACATGGTGAAGCCCTTGGACAGGGTGTAGGCACAGACCGTCAGAATATTCTTCGGGAGGCCGCCGAAAAGACGGAAGAATTTTCTGCATTCCTCCTTCTCACCGCTGTAGTCAAGGTATGCCACATCCGGAACCAGGATCGCCTTCTTCGTTTCATCCTTGACCGCTTCTTTCAATACATCGATGGCTGCCTGCCATTCCTCATCCGAGAGGCAATAGCCCGTCGGATTGTTCGCGATACCATTCAGGATGATGACGATATTGTCCTGACGAGAGAGGATATCTTCCACCTTGTCCTTGAAATCTGCCGCATGGAAATGACCGTCCTCTGTCAGAAGAGAGAAGGTGCGCACCTTGCGGTTGTTGTCATCGATCAGGCTGTCATAGGCGCCCCAGTGCCAGTCAGAGATGAGGACCTCGTCTCCGACCTCCGAGTAGTTATGCACCACATGATGCAGCACGCCCGTGCCGCCGGGGGTCGAGCAGGCATCGATGTAGCCCTCCGGACGCGACTTGCCAAAGCACTGGTCAATGCAGGCATCCAGAAAGGCGCGATATCCCTGGATCGGTGCATACGCGCACATTTCCTTCGGCGTGAGGGCCGAGAGAGCCTCTTTCACCACATCCAGCACGACCAGACTGCCATCTTCATCCAGAATGGATCCGACGGTCGCATTCACCACATTCTCTGTGCCGATCTTCTCCGCCAGCGCGATCGCGCGGTTGTTTGCGGCAAAAATATTATCCTCTGCGCTTTTCCCCTTCGCATGGGGTGCTGCCATACTGTACATAGTTTTCCCTCCTGAAGCCTTCGCTTCGAAAAAAGTCCATAGCAAAACTACTTTGCCATGGACTTCGTTGCCAATGATATGAAATTTGACCACTTTATTATAAAGCAATGGGGTGGAAGGTTCAAGGTATGAGGTTCAGGGTTCGGGGTTCAGGTGGCGGGGTTCAGGGTTGTGGTGGCGGCTTCGCTGCGAGTATATATGGGGCGATGCCCGAAGGTAGCATTCAAGTTACAAGTCACTAGTCACCAGTCACTCGGCACCCCTAATCCCTAGCTACTCATCCCTGCTTTCAAACTTCAGGGTTGTGGTGGCGGCTTCGCCGAGATCCTTCGGCTCAGGTCGCAGCTGTTCTGGCATTCGTTATCTCACATACGATGTTTCTCGCCGCTCAGGATGACGAAACGTGGCGATGCCCGCTTGAGACTTAGAGACTTTAGACTCCAGATGTCTGACGTCTAATGTCTCCCAGTCTCTTCGTCTCATCACTTTTCTTCCCAGAACGGATTCACGAGGCGGATGATCCATTTCTCACCGCCGGTGAATTTGCTGTTGTACTTCCTTGCGGTATCCTCGTAGCGCTTCCTGAGATCCGCCACCGTCTCTTCAAGAGTACGGATAGTCTTTACCGCGGTATCCGAGCGCATGTCATCGCCGCACGCCGGACAGAGCGGCGGCTTTACGAAGTCCGCATTCACACGCGAATGGCAGTGCGGGCAGGTGATGAAGTCCCCCGCGAACTTTTTCTCATTCTGCGTCTCCTGATAGGCGGCAAGACGCTCTTCCTTTTCTTTGAGACGTTTGGCAAGAGCGATCATCTTGGGCGAAGGCTCGATACCGATCTTGTACTTCACCGCATACGAAGTCGGGACGCTCTCTAAATACTCGAGCGCCTGGTTCTTTGTATTGAAGATCTTTTCCTTGAAGAAAAGCCCCTTGAAGACTTTATTCGCCTCGCGCTTCATGAAGCCTTCGGCCACGAGCGCCTCCTTCATCGTGTCCTTGATATCCTGCGAGGGATGGGTGATGTCGAATTCCCAGACCTTTTCCCGCCAGCTGCCCTTTCCGGACATGGCATTCCCCGGCTCACTCATTTCCTTCTCTTCCCTTTTTTTCGCGGCTGCTTTTGGCTTGGGCGCTGCCTTCGAGGAAGCGACCGACGCTTTCGGTGAAGCCTTCTTCCCGCGAGCCGTTTTCTTCTCTTCTGCCATTTTTTCGCCAAAGAGTGACGCTTCTTCCGAGATAGCCGCCTTCGCACGTTTTTGCTCCGAGGAAAGAGCCGCCTTCTTGGTACGCACTCTTTGCTTCTTCCCCGCCGGCTTTTCCATCATGAATGCAAAAATATCTGTCTGTTCATAATTGGGATCTTCCATCTGAGATCCTCCTTTATCATGGGTCTTCATAGTAAAAAATTTTCTCTATCATATCACAGGGGACAGGGGATGACTAGACCAGTGCCTAGTGACTGGTGACTTGTGACTGGTATTGCGTTTTCTAAACAACTGGCATTTAATCAGGAAGCGCCGTGGAGTATACATAGGGCAATGCCCACTTGAGACTCGGAGACATTAGACTTTAGACATTAGACTTCAGATGTCGATGTCTGATGTCTAATGTCTCCAACCCCCAGTCACTAGCCACCAGTCACTCATCCCCGCTTTCAAACTTACTTTCGACCACAATCCAGTTTAATTATTTTCTATATTTCTATATATGACCTATTCCCAGCCGGAACAAGGAGTGGTATAATCCATTATTTAAACAAAGTATAAATCGGGACTTTAGAATTTGGCGTCTACCGTTTAGGACTCACAGGGGCTTATAAGAAATCCCCCCCAAGCGCATCTGGAGTTCCTCTTTTAGACCGCATGTATATTTACAAGCAATTGTTTACCCCCCCCGAAAAATTTCACCTTTAGATGGGTGAGCGGCGTATCGTAAAACCGAAAGAAACGGATTTCCGCTTCCCGCCGGAAACGCTGACTCTTTCGAAAACATGCACCATAGATTTGTTTTCTGAGATCAGCATTTTCCAATAAGCCTCTTCGATGCACATGCGAAGGCTTCCTCTGAAAGGTTCGATGATTCATGATCCAAAAGTCCTATTGTCTCCGCTCTCTCGGTGACATAGAAAACTGCATCCGTCTTTTTGCAGCCTCCTATGTGCCGGGGAAGCAGTCTATTCTGATCTCCATATATACACACTGGAATAAGCCGGAAACGATCCGCGAGATGATCCGGCTCTTTTGTGATGCCTTTCCCGAGGCAGAGATCGCCGGCATGACGACCGCCGGCGGCATCGATAATGGCCGTATGCAGCTCCGTCAGACTGTCGTCACCATTCAGTTCTTTGAAAAGAGTGACGTACACACCGCCATCTATGACTTTTCCCAAGAGCCCATGGAAGAGCTCGGGGAAAAAGCACGAAGCTTCTGCCAAAGGCAGAAAGACCTCTCTGCGCTCCTTCTGCTGATGACACAGCGCTACTACAACTTCGAGCCCTTTTTGACCGCGCTCGACAAGCTGGGAAAGGACATCCCCATATGCGGCGGGTATGCCCATACCTATCGGAATGAAGATGGCATCTACGTCTTCACCAAGGATGCCATCCTTTCCCGCGGTATCCTTCTTGTCACCTTTTCCGGTGACGTAAAGGTCATGACAACGAGCGTCATGGGCTGGCAGCCCCTCGGACGCACCATGACCATCACAGCGATAGACGGCCCGCTCGTCATCCGCTCCCTTGATCACAAGCCCGCGGCCTATTTTTATCAGAAATATCTTCACAGCACGGATTTCGGAAAAAGCGAGCTGCTCTTCCCTCTCGTCAGAAGCAGGCATCAGGTCCAGCTCTCCATTCTCCCGCTCGAGTCACAAAGCAACGGTGCGCTTCAGACAAATGTTTTCAGCCACGTCGGCGATCAGGTGCAGATGGCTTACGGCGACCCCGATCAGGTCATTCTCTCCAGCCGCGAAGCACTTGGCCATATCGAGCGCTTTGCCCCCGAAGGGATGCTCCTCATCTCCTGTGTCACGCGGCGTTACTACCTGAAGGAGGATGTCAATCAGATCTTGTCTGCCTACAGCGACTTCTGTGTCGCGCCCGGCGGGTACATGAATGGCGAGCTCATCCGCATCGATGGAAAAACACAGGCGACCAATATGACCCTCATCTCCGTCTGTTTCCGCGAAGGCGAGGCGCCCCTCGTGGCTGCGACGAGGAAGCCGCATGCCCCCGTCGTCCTTGGTGAAGCGCTCTCTACGATCCAGCGGCTCGCGACCTTCGAAAAGAACTCGCAGAGACGCAGAAACAGCTTTCCTTCGCTGCCAGCCACGACAGCTTCACCGGTCTCCTCAATCGTGGCTCGATCGAGGAAATGCTCTGCCGCTACCATAAAGATACCCGTGCGCGAAGGCTCAACTTCTCCGCGCTCATGATCGACCTCGACACCTTCAAGCATATCAATGATACCTTCGGTCACGCCAAAGGGGATGAGGTGATCTGCGAAGTCGCAAGTATCCTGAAACACATGATCCGTCCGACCGACTTTGCCGGCCACTGGGGCGGTGATGAATTCCTCATCATCCTTCCCGGCTCCACGTTGGAAACGGCGAAGACACTCTCCATCCACATGAAGGATGCCCTTCTCCACGCCCATGTCCTCCCGGACGATTCCCCCGTCAGCGCCAGCTTCGGTGTCACCATTGCCCGCCCTGGCGAGCTTGAGCAGAGCTTCTACAAGAGGGTCGATAACGCGCTCTATACCTCCAAGGAAAACGGAAAGAACCGCATCACCATCTTCGATGCCAATGGAACGGCAAAGCCTCTGACGATGCAGGAGACTGGTGACTAGGGACTAGGGACTAGGGATTAGGGATTAGGGATTAGGGATTAGACTAAGAGACTGGGAGACTGGGAGACTAGGAGACATCAGCCATCAGACTTCTGACTTCTGATGTCTTACTTCTAACGCCTCAAGCGGGCATTGCCCCATATATATTTGCGGCGAAGCCGCCACCAACATTTCTCATTTTTCGTTACCCAAAACAAAAACCGTCAGGCTCTGAGCCTGACGGTTTTTGTAATGCCATAATTACCAGTTTCTGAACTTAGCCGGTGGGTTGTAAAGACCGCCGGACCAGTCCACAAGGTCCTTCATATTCTTGGCAGCGAGGAGGTCGCGTGTCGCCTGAGACGGATCGATGCCGAAATCCTCCGGCAGCTTGACGATGCCTTCCTTTCTGAGCTTCTTGGTGATCTCCGGATCTTCGAGCTTGCCGACTTCCGTCTTGCCTGCTACCGCACGGATCGCATTCATGCGTTCTTCCATGTTGTGGCACTTGTGGAGGTATGCGATGCCGACTTCGGAAACGATGTGGGTGAGGTCATCGGAGTAGATCATGATCGGTTCGAGATCAAGGTTTGCATTCTTCTTCAGAGCGACGGCATCGAGCTGATCGACGAAGCCCGGGAAGCCTTTTTCAGAGACGGTCGTGATCATCTGGACGACGAGCTTCTTGCCGCGGTTGCGGTCGCCCATGAGTTCGTAGCGGTTCGCCACTTCTTCGCCCGCCTTCTTCCATGCCGGAGTGACATGACGGCGGCCTTTGGCATCGCAGCCCATGTTCGGAGCGCCGCCGAAGCCTGCGACATTGTTCTTGGTCGCGGTGGAAGAGTTGCCGAAGCGGTCGATCTGCATGGTGGAGCCGATGAACATATCAGCGGCATAGTGACCGGCAGCCTGGCAGAAGGCGCGGTTTGAACGCATGGTGCCATCCGGGCCGACAGCGAAAACGTCGCTTCTGGCTTTGATGTATTCTTCCATACCGACTTCCGAGCCGAAGGAGTAGATGGCCTGCGCCCAGCCGGTCTCAATGGCCGGGATCAGGGTCGGATGTGGATTCAGTACCCAATGGGTGCAGATCTTGCCGCGCAGTCCCAGAGATTCACCAAAGGTCGGGAGCAGCAGCTCGACAGCAGCGGTATCGAAGCCGACGCCGTGGTTCAGGACTTTGACGCCATATTCTTCGTAAATGCCGCGGATCGCCATCATAGCCTTGAGGATACGTTCATTCGAGATCTTTGCCGGATCTCTGGTGAAGAGCGGGTTCAGCATGTATGGTGTCGGGCTTTCGACGACGAAGTCGACCCAGTCAGCCGGGATATCGACACGCGGGAGCTTGTCGACGATCTGATTGACCTGGAAAATGACGATGCCCTGATTGAATTTCGTCGCTTCGACGATCGCCGGGGTGTCCTCAGTGGAAAAGCCGGTGTAAATGTTGCCGGCTGCATCCGCATAGTCAGCGCAGACGAGGGAAACTCTCGGCACGAGGTCGATGAAGTAGCGGGAATACATTTCAAGGTAGGTATGGATAGCGCCGAGTTCGACACCGTCATTCTGGACCATCTGCGCCAGACGCTTGCCCTGGCTGCCTGCATAAGCGAAGTCCAGCTTTCTCGCGATGCCTTTATCAAAGACATCCAGATGCTCCGGAATGGAGAGGGTGGACTGGATCATATGAAGATCATGCACTTTGGACGGATCCACCTTGCAGAGCTCTTTCGCGAGGAAATCCGCCTGTTTCTGGTTATCGCCTTCGATATTGACTTTATCGCCCGGGCGAAGGACCGCTTCAAGGACTTTGACGGTATTGGCTGCGTCAACAATCTTTCCATCTGCATACGGAGCGGCAGCTGCAATGCGTGCTGCGGTATCGTCTCCTCTGGTGTGCCAGTTCTTATTGCATGGTTTGATTTCTAACATGAATGGACTTCCTTTCAATAAAAATAGGGTTGTACAGAAATAAGTATATCAGTATACAGGTTTTCATTATTATTGTTGCTGTTTCTTCCCTATCATAACAAATAGGGGCGGTAAGAGGAAAGGGGGATTGGGAGCTAGTGACTGGTGACTAGGGATTAGGGATTAAACTAGGAGCCATCAGATATCAGACGCCAGACATCTGAATCTATCCTCCGGCTTTCGGGCATCGCCCCATATATACGCGGCGAAGCCGCCACCTTCATTCCTCATTCCTCATTCCTAATTTCTCATGCAAGCGAATCTTTCATCCGCGATCTATGGGCGAGCTCCCATGAGCTGACCCTGGATCTTTTTAGAAGATCATCGCTGTAGCGAAGTAGAAGACAGAGGGGAAGAGAAGGCAGCCGAGACCGGTGAAGAAGGTCGCGGTCATAGCGCAGTAGGGAACGAGCTTCGGATTGACCGCTGCGATGCCTGCGGCAGTGCCGGAGGTGGTGCCCATGATGCCGCCGAAAGCCATGGCAGACTGCGGATTATTGATGGAAAGCGGTTTGGCAACGAATGGGGTGACGACCATGACGAGGACGGATTTCACAACGCCGGCAGCGATGGAGATGGCGATGACTTCAGAGGACGCGCCGAGAGCCGCGCCGGTGACAGGTCCGACAACGAAGGTCGCAACGCCTGCCCCGATGGTGACCATATCGACCACACTGGTATAGCCGAGCGGATACGCAACAGCGATGCCTGCGACGAGGCAGATGAATTCACCGATGAAGAGGGAGGCGACACCTCTCCAGCCCACCTTTTTTATCTCGCGAAGATCCGCGCCAAACGCAGTGGAAACGATAGCAAAGTCGCGGAACATGGCGCCGCCGACCAGACCCATGCCGGCAAAGAGCGGGACGTCTGCGATTCCCTTGCTGCCGCCGGTCATTTCACCGCCAATGTATGCGAGGACAAGCCCCAGGAAAATGGCGATGGCGCTGCCATGGACACGTCCCTTGGTGAGCGCGCCCAGCTTGAATGAAACATACATAATGACGCCGAGAAGCATGAAGCCGAAGATCATGCCGTTCTTGACGAAAAGTTTGGTAATCATTGCTGCGATATCCATGATGAAATTATCTCCTTATCTCCGGAAATCCCGCTCAAGCAAAGGAAAAGAAAAGTTCGGTCATGCTTGAAACGTGGTTTCCTCTAAGCGACCACGAAGCCCTTGCGTGCTGCATACATTTTTTGTGACTAGTGACTAGTGACTGGGGATTCGGAATCCGCTCCTTACTCCCAACTTCTCACTTGCTATGTGCCAAGCTGTCTTCTGCCACAGTTTCCTTCGCTTTCTTGCCGGAAAGGACAGGGATCATGAGGAAGCCGATCGCAACAGCCAGAAGACCGCCGAGGATGGCGACCACACCGCCGGAAAGGGCAGCGGCTACGTTCTGGATGGAGCTCATCGCTACAACGACCGGGATGTACATCGCAGACCACCATTTGATGCCCTGTTCTTCCGGCGCTTTCATGATGCCTTTCTGCTGCGCCCAGGCGGAAATGATGATAAGCAACAACATCGCAAAACCAACGCCGCCGATGTTTGCCTTGACGCCCAGAAGCGCGCCCAGTATATCGCCGATCACATTGCCTGCCATATAGCAGCCTGCCAGAAGTGCTACACCGTAAATAACCATAATACTCTTCCTTTCTTTTGCTGAAACCACTTGTCTCTATCAAAAGCTCCTCCCATTCACGAGCGGAGGGAGCTTAGGGAAATCTCCCCCTCCTTCTTGTCATTTGTTATAATAGAGGGAGCATACAGATCTCCTGTTCATCTTCCTTTCGCCATTAGTATACCCGACAGCTTTCCCGAAAAGAAATTTTTAAGGGTAAGATGCAAATGGCAACGGGTAACATGCATTAAAAATAAATGTATTCTGTGACTCATTATTATAATTTATCATTTATATGTTTTTTATAGATTATTTTGTATCAATGCATGACAGATCACGGAGCGCCGCATCACCGGCTCTCACAGCCGACGAGCGCCCCCGAAGACTTTTGGCACAAGCGATCAGAAAGCAGACCTCTGATCTCTCTCTCCTCACATTCCCGGCAAAGCGAGGTGCCCTATGAATACATCCTGGATCATCGGCGTACAGCACGTCTGGTTTGGTATCTCCATCTTCCTCCTGCTGCTCCTTCTTGTCAGCCGCACGCTCTTTTTCCGCGAAGCGATCCTTGCCAAGCAGTTCAGCCGGAGGCATCTCGTTCTCTTCATCGTGATCTTCTCCCTGATGGCACTCTGCGGCTCGTACTGGAATGTCTCAGCGGGCGGCGGCATCATGAATTTCCGTGCTGTCGGCATCATGCTCGGCGGCTTCGTCGGCGGTCCGATCGTCGGCACCATTGTCGGATGTATCGCAGGCATCCACCGCGCCCTCTTCTTCGACACGGACGCGGCCTTCATCCACGGCGGGCTCTCCATCATTCAGGGCATCGCCGCCGGCTATCTGGCGAACCCGCTGAAAAGCCACCATCACAATCTCTGGTCATGGAGCTTCTTCTATGCCGGCATTTTGGAGATCCTCTTCTGGCTCTTCTTCGCCTTCTTCAACTGGCCGAAGACCGTCGCGCATCCGAATGATTTCTTCGACCTGTCGCTGCCGATCATCATCACGAATACCATCGCTGTCAGTCTTTTCTACATGGTGCTTGAATTCTACACACATCAGCGCGATACAGAAAAATCAGAAACGACAAAGACGACCTTCGAAGCCGTAAATACCCTTTTCTCCGCACTCCACGACGGTTTCAACGGCTTCAATGTATCAAAAGCCACAGAGATCGTGACGGCGTCTCTCCCCTCCCTCATCTGGACCGCCATCATATATAAAGATCAGATCTATACGCGCACGGCATACAAAACCGAAGCAGACCGCAATCAGGGCGATGCGGAGATCGCCATCCTGCAGCTGCAGAAATCCCTTCCGCCCATGCCGCATCTCACCTCCCTTCCCATCTGCTACAAGGGTGAGACCGTCGGCACCCTCATCGCCGCTAAAAGTAAAGGGGAAAACTTCACGCACATGGGCAATGAATTCCTCTCCGGCATCTGTCACCTGCTCGAAGCCATCTATGAGTATGACAAGATGAAGGAAGAGGAAAATCTTCTCGCCGAAGCCGAGATCCGCGCTCTTCAGGCACAGATCAATCCACACTTCCTCTACAACACGCTGAATACCATCAGCTACTACGTCCGAAGCGATCCGGACAATGCGAGAAAGCTCATCAGCTACCTCTCCGACTATTTCCGCCATAGCCTCAGCAACCCGTCGAAATTCATCCCGCTCTCCGAAGAGCTGCACGTCATCGAGTGCTACACCGAGCTCGAGCGCGCCCGTTTCGGCGACCGCCTCTCCATCACCTATGATTTCCCCAAGGACAAGCTGGAAGAGATCCAGGTCCCGCCGCTTCTCCTCCAGCCGCTCGTCGAGAACGCCATCGTCCACGGCATCTTTAAGCGTCCTGAGGGCGGCCGCATCAAGACCGGCCTCATCGAGCACAAGGACTATTTCAAGGTCTACGTCTACGACACCGGCATCGGCATCCCCAAGAGCAAGCTGAAAAAGCTGCTTATCGATCACAAGAGACGCGACCACATCGGTCTCATCAATGTCCACCAGCGCCTGCTCTCCCTCTTCGGAGAAAAGAGCGGCCTCCATATCGTCAGCCGTGAAAACAAAGGCACCCTTGTCTTCACCAACATTCCGAAGATAGAAAGCAGGAGACCCGCTGCCCCCGCCGCCATAGAAAAAGTCGCTGCGACAGGACAGACGATCCGTATCACGAATGCGTGAGCGGGCGGCTGGTGACTAGGAGTTAGTAGCTAGGGATTAGGAATCTCAAGTGACTGGTGACTAGTGACTAGTGACTGGAATGCCAGCTCATGGCATCGCCAGTATGTATACTCCGCGGCGCATTTCGTCATCCTGAGCGGAGTGAAATGTCGGATGTTCGATCATGTAAAGGCAAAGCAGTGAGAACTGAGTCGAAGGATCTGGCACCACACCTCCATTTCGCATTTCTTATTTTTAATTTCTCATTCAAGCGAGGCTTTCAAACGTAATCAAAGGGCAGTACGCCCCAAGGGCTAAGTTTGAAAGCAGGGATGAGTAGTTAGTAGCTAGTGACTAGAGTGACTAAATACCACCTTCGAGCATCGCCCCGTTTCGTCATCCTGAGCGGCGAGAAACGTCGTATGTGAGCTAACGAATGCCAGAACAGCTGCGACCTGAGTCGAAGGATCGCGGCGAAGCCGCCACCTTCATTCCTAATTCCTAATTCCTAATTTCTCATTCGAGCAAAGCATTCATTCACAATCAAGGGACAGCACATCCCGCGGCTAACCCTGAACCCTGAACCTTGAACCTTGAACCTTAAACCTTAAACCCCAACCCATTTTCCCAAAAGGAGGATCCCATGAAAGAAATCCGTGCTCTTGTCGCCGACGATGAACTGCCGGCCCGCGGCGAGCTGACCTATGAGCTCTCGAACATCCCCGGCGTCAAAGTCATCGGTGAATGCGGAAACGGACGCGAAGTCCTCGCCTTTCTGAAAACGCATCCGAATGTCGACATCCTTTTCCTCGATATCGAGATGCCTCTCATGAACGGGCTCGAATGCGCGAAAGAGATCGTCCGCATGGACCTTTCCGTGAAGGTCGTCTTTGCGACAGGCTACTCGCAATTCGCCGTCAAGGCCTTCGATCTCGAAGCCTTCGACTACATTCTGAAGCCCTACGACGAAGCCCGCATCGCGCGCACCATCTCCCGCCTGGCCGACAGCCTCGCCCTGATGGAAAAGGAACGGGCTCCGGGCGAGATCGTCTCCACCTCACAGAAGATCTCCCTCCAGACGCAGGGCAAGACCATCATGATCTCCCCCGCGCAGGAGATCATCCTGATCTCTAGCGAAAAGTCAGACCGCGCTCTCTTCTATACGACGAGAGGGATCATCGAGTCGAAGATGACGCTCCGCGACATCGAGTCTCTCCTCTCCCCCCTGGGTTTCTTCCGCACGCACAAGGGCTACATCGTGAATCTTTCCATGATCCAGGAGATCCAGAACCAGGACAATGGCACCCTTCTCCTGACGCTCTCCCATTATCCCAAAGAAAAAGTGCCTGTCTCCAGACACTATATCAAAGACTTCAAGAATACACTGCACCTCGTATGAAAAAACGGCTGGCGAAACGTTTTCGTTTCGCCAGCCGTTTTTTGGCTTGCTATCCATGCCAAGATCCATGGAGCATCACTCGTCACTGCCCATGACTTCTTCCTTCGTAAAGCGATCCACAATGGTCGCGCAGGCTGCGTCACCGGTGATATTGACTGCGGTACGGAGCATATCAAAAATACGGTCAACACCGAAGAGGATCGGCAGCGCATCGATCGGGATACCCGCAGATACCAAAACAGCGACAACAAGAAGCGTCGGTCCCGGCACGCCTGCCTGTCCGACTGCGCCCAAGGTGCTCGTCACGATGATCGCGATATACTGGCCCATCGTAAGCTCCATGCCATACATCTGCGCGATGAAAATGGCTGCCATCGCATAATACGCCGCGTTGCCATTCATATTGATTGTCGCCCCCAGCGGAAGCGCGAAAGAGGTGGTTCCTTTCGATACATGCAGTTCTCTTTCCGTGACCGCCATATTGAGCGGAAGCGCTGCCATAGAGGATGCTGTGGAGAAAGCCAGTATCTGCACCTTCCACATCGCCTTGAAGAATTCCACGTATCCCGTGCATTTCGAGAACAATGCGACAGAGCCGCCGATCATCACATAGGTGACAAGGAAAAGTACGCAGATATAAAGTCCGATGAGATAAATGATCTTCATAAGCACATCATAGCCGAAGCTCCCCGTCGCGTCCGCCATCAGGCAGAAAACACCGACCGGCGCGAGCATCATGACCGCCATCATGATCTTGATGCAGATCTTCGTGCAGTTATCCACGATGCGGCTCATGAACTCTTTCTCTTCTGCGGGTAGCATCGCCAGTGCGAAGCCGACAAAAAGAGAGAAGGTGATGATCTGCAGGATATTGCCATCCGTCAGGGCTTTCACCGGATTCGCCGGTACGAAGCCGATGATCGTTTCCCAGAAACCAGGAAGCGCGCCCGCTTTGGAAAGGTCGCCTACCTGCACAGCCGCACCGCTGATCGCCGCCATGTCGATGCCGCTGCCAGGCTGAAAGAAAACGCTGAAGGCCAATCCTAAAATCACAGCAACCGCTGTCGTCACGCCGTAATACAGAAATGTCACTATACCGACCTTGCCAGCGCCCTTGGATTTTCCAAGCGCCGCTGCCCCGCCGACCAGCGAGAAGAAGACCATCGGTACGACGATCATCTTGATGAGCTGCATGAAAAGGTCGCCGATCGGCGCCAGCATGTGTGCGCTCTTGCCCAGAAAGAGCCCGACGACGGCGCCAAGTACCGTGGCTATGACGATCCACGTACCCAGATCTCTCAAAATACTTTGACCACTTTTTTTCGCTTCCATAAAAACCCCCATTGGAACCCGGCGAAGATCCCTTCCTTCGGATCTCACGCAATGAAATAGACAGGCACTTCAAACGGCCTGTCATCTACTTTGGTTATTATACCATTCTTTAATAAGATATACCATCCTTGGCGGTATACCGATTATGCATGCATTTCACAAAAACATATGCAATTAGGGAATAAGCAGCCCGCGAGCAGGAGAAAAAATGAAAGCAAAGTAAAAAGGGGCTGTGAAGAAATGAGGATTCATTTCTTCATAGCCCCTTTCATACGTGCAGTCTGTTTTTCGCTTTTTGGATATCCTGATGGATCTGCGCCACCAGAAGGTCAGGTGAGGCGAATTTCATTTCTCCCCGGATGCGGGTGACCCATGCGAGCGTGAAGGATGCGCCGTAGATGGACTCGTCGAAATCAAAGATGAATGTCTCGATGGTCTTCTTGGCATTGCCGAAGGTCGGATTGTTTCCGATATTCGTGATGGCAGGGAAGGTATGCCCCTTCACCAGCGCGCGCGTCGCGTAGACGCCATCCGGCGGAAGGACACGGTCTTCAGAGACAGCCAGATTCGCCGTCGGAAATCCGAGTACGTCATGCCCGCGGCGGAAGCCATGGACCACGTCGCCCTTGATGGTATAGTCACGACCAAGAAGGCGCGCCGCCTGCTCCATCTCTCCCGCGAGGATGCACTGGCGGATGGCGGTGCTGGAAATCTTCTTTCCTGCGTTCTCTCGGAGTGAGACGATGCGGACGGTGACACGGCTTTCTTCAAAGAAGCGCACGAGGTCACCACTCTTTCCCAGACCGCCGTGTCCAAAGGAAAAATTTTCTCCCGTGACGAGGCCGACAAGGCCGGGAAGGCGAGCGAGCTCTCCCAGAAAATCTTCAGCGGATTTTGCGAGAAATGTCTCATCCGGCCGGATGCAGACGGCCAGCGCCATGCCCTGAGCGGCCAATGCATCCATCTTTTCATCAATGGACTGCAAAAGCGGCACATGAATATCGGGCGCAAGCACTTTCATCGGATGCGGATAAAAGGTGAGAACACCCGGCTGCGCGCCCTTCTCTTTCGCAAGGCGCTTCACTTCGGAAAAGACCACCTGATGTCCCAGATGGCATCCGTCAAAGAAGCCGATACCAAGGACGAAGGGCTGGTCTTTGGGTAAATCGTGTAAAGTAGGTAGAATGGTCATGATGATGGATTTAAGGTTTAAGGGTTCAGGGTTAGCCCCTGGGGCGTACTGCCCTTTGATTCCGTTTGAAATCTTCGCTTG
>UMHY01014862.1_pt1 | contig 17956 bp, 15 predicted proteins | sample 1965661 | NCBI WGS metagenome assembly UMHY01 (sample SAMEA4836112, study PRJEB28245) | human gut metagenome | biome: gut microbiome; material: fecal sample | place: Denmark | collected 2008
TCTTCATTAATTACACATATAATGATGTTAAAAATCTTGCAAAAAACCATTTATGTGCTATTTTTCTTATAGGAAATATTAACAAAAGGTAAACAAATGAGCATTAAATTATCAAATTTTGGTAAAATAAAGAATGCAGAAATTAAAGTAGACGGATTAACAGTTATTGCCGGGAAAAATGATACAGGTAAATCTACAATTGGAAAATCTTTATATGCTGTAATAAAATCGATTACAGCATATCCTGAAATGTATGAACAACTAAAAAATCTTGATATTATTTTTGTATTGTTGCCAACAATTTTTAATTGTTTTCGTTCTTTCACAGGTAACACCCAAGATGAAGAATATAAAAAATTATCAAACATTAGAAATCAATTAGTATCTAAATTTCCAAACAACAATGAACGTTTTTTAAAATCTTATAGTGAATGTTATACTGAAATACCTTATTATCTTTCTATCTTAGAAGAATTTATTAACAAATATAACCTTGATGATGAAATAAAAAATACTTTACAGCTAATGAGAGATATGCATACTCTTTCATTAGATGATAATGCAAAATTTAAAAAGATCTGTGACGAAATACTTATCAAAATATTTAAAAGTAACATAAATAACTCCGTTACTTTAGAGAAATCTATATTAGAATATGATATAGGTTTGCAAAACATTGCTAAAATTATAATTGATAATGAAACAGTAGAACAAACATTTTTTAGTGCGGAATTAAGAACTAATTCTTTTCGTGATGCAACATTAATTGACAGTCCTCTTTATCTAGAAGAAGAACATGAGGCTAGACATAATTTTGTAATTGATTTGAAAGAAAAAATAACAAAGGCTCGGCAAGATTTTAATACATCCACAACTAATCGAGATATGCTCAAAAAAATAGAAGAAATTTTAAATGGAGCGACCTTTGTTGTTGATGATGAAAACAAACAATTAGGTTATATGCCCCGCAATGCAAAAAAAGCACTTCCGATTTCCAATATAGCTTCTGGAGCTAAAAGTTTCGGATTAATATATCTTTTATTAAAATCAGGCATATTAGTAGAAGATTCTTTGTTAATATTGGATGAACCAGAAAATCACTTACATCCTGAGTGGCAAATAAAATACGCTGAAATGTTAATTTCGCTCATTAATGGAGGATTTAATGTTTTACTAACATCTCACAGTCCTACATTTATACATGCATTAACAACATTTGCAAGAAAATATAAAGTAGATGAAAAGAAAGTAAATTTTTATCTAGCTGAAAAAATTGATAATGAAAATTATAGTAATATTAACAATATGAATCATGATATTGAAAAAATATTTGATAATTTATGTTCACCAAATGATGTTTTGTACTTATGGTAAAGATGTTAACCCCCAGAACAACTTTTTGCAAAAAATGCAGCTTAAGTAAACAACAAAAACCTGAGGAAGGTATTTGTTCAGAAAATTTGTATTCCGATAAAAGTTTTTTAGATTGGGAAGGTTATTTAGATATTCATTATCCGGACTACAGAGGAAATAGATGTGATTTAATTGATGACAATAATCAAGATAATATTATCTTTATTGAACAGAAAGCAAGAGATTGGTTTGATCTTAAACATTATTTCCCTACAGATAAAAGAGATTCGCTAGAGACCACTAATCCTACTTTAGCGTTGAAGTTGGTTTCAAAATACTTGTCTGATTGTGAAACCGGTTTAAATAAAAAAATTGAACATACTGTTACACTATACAGCAAAATAAATTCAAAAATTATTAAAGGCATGTATATTTTAGCATATTCAAAAATACATACAATGTCTTGGAAAGAATCAAGTATACCCAATAGCCTTATAAAACAATTAGTAAGAAATAAAATGATAAAACATTCTCCACTCACAATAGGACAAATATCTATTTTAGTAGATATTAAAGAATGTACTAATGTCTATTAAGCTAAAGCTAATAAACTGAAAAGCTTAAATTAGCAAGAGCGATTTATTTTTCTCCGGCCAACTTTTCAAGAAATTTGATTTGAATGTCGGCAATCTGCTTTACAGAATCGATTTCGACATATTCACCGTCGGCGTGCATTCCCTCCCCGGTGCCGGAATGCATAATCACGGTAGAACCTTTGACCGCAAATTCACGAGAATCGGTGGCGCCGCCGATATGTTCAAACTCTATCGGACGCCCCAAAATGTCTTCGGCAAACTTTTTATATTCCAAAATATGCGGATTGTCCTCAGACATAACCACCGGTGTGCTTTCAGAGACAATAACATAACGTACGCCGGCAACCATACATTTATCCAGATTTTTTCTCAAATCGGCAGTGGTGCTGGTTTCAACCAAACGGAAATCACACAAAGCTTCGCAATAGCGGGAAATAATATTGGAAACGTCGCCGCCGCAGATTTTAGCAAAATGAACCGTATCAACCCATTTGTTTTCGGGATTAACACCGTTTTGAGCATAATAAGGATAGTATTTCCGGATGTTAGCCAGAGTTTGCAGCATTATCTCATTGGCATCAATGCCTTCCCACGGCGTTGAACCGTGTGCTTCCTGCCCTTCGGCAATGATTTTGACAAAGACCGGATTTTTACATTTGCTTACGATTTTTTGAATATCGCCGCCAACATCATTGTCCAGTACGATTTCGGCGCTGATTTTGGGATGTGCTGCCAGAAAAGCTTCCGTTCCCTTACTGCCTTTTTCCTCATCGGTTGACAATATCACGCCAAAGTTAAGCGGTAATTTACGCTTCAGGACATAAGCCATAGAATTGAGGGCAACGGCGGCAAAAGACTTCATATCCAAGGTACCGCGCCCATACATCCGACCGTCTTTGACAACGGGAGTAAACATTTCTTCCGCGGCGGGAACGACATCAAGATGTCCCAAAACCAACACGTCAAAAGCCTCGCTCTCGGTATTACGGATAAAAATAACCGGGGCCAGATTATCTTTTTCAAAAATGTCTATTTTTGCGTCGTGCAATTCCGGCAAAGACTTAACAAATTGCAGACACTTCATGATTTCTCCGTGATTACCGGTCTCCGTGCGGAAACGGATAAGCTTTTGCGCCAAATCGATTACATCCATTATTTTTCCCTCTATATATTTTGTTATATTTTTACGTTTTATTCATCATATGTAGTCATAATATTCCTCAATAGAATAACAAAAAATTAAGAAGGTGGTTAAAAATGAGGATAATCTTTAGTGTACTGGCTCTACTGATGATTTCTTTCAGCCCGGTCCGGGCACAGGGACCCGCCGACGAGGGCGAAACCGGCCTGACGATACCGCGCTTTGTATCTTTACGTTCTAACCATATCAACGCCCGCTCCGGCCCCGGTGCCCGTTATCCGATAGAATGGGTGTATATGCAGAAATCTGCTCCGGTCGAGATTATCGCCGAATTTGAATTGTGGCGGAAAATCAAAGACTGGCAGGGTTCGGAATCCTGGGTTCACAAATCTATGCTCTCAGGCAAAAGATCCGTCAAGGTTATTACCCCGGGTGAAAACAACGTTTACGCCAAAGACGACTTTAAGGCCAAAATCATTGCCAAAGTTGAGGACGAAGTTGTCGGCGAAATTGAAAAATGTCCGGTCAACAACAGTTTCTGCAAAATTAAGTTTGCTTCGATTACGGGATGGGTGCCGCGGCAAAACCTTTACGGCATTTATCCGGAAGAAATTATCGACTAGTTTAAGCCCCGCAACACGGGGCTTACTCTTTATTGTTCCGGACACAACTTTGGTTTAATTGTTTAAGGTCGACAAGAGCATTATTTATTCTTAATATACAAATATTGCTGCGGGGGAACAGAATGAAAAAGGTTTCAAAAATAGCTTATTGCGGGTTTGATTTTTTTGCCGGATGTCTGGAGGCTCTAATCAAGGCCGGTTATGACGTGAGATGGTTGTTTATTGCCGAACGCGACAATAAATACGAGTTTAACGACATGGTCTTGAAAATCGCGGCCGAGAACAATATTGAGGTCATTCGCGAAAGAATCGGAACAGAACATTTGAAGCGCCTTGTTGACGAGGGATGCGACGTTGTCGTCTCTGCCGCTTATCCTTATAAGATTCCCACCCCGGAAGAAGCTCCCTGCATTATCAACATTCACCCGGAAATGCTGCCCAGAGGACGCAGCCCCTGGCCCCTGCCTCAAGTGATTTTGAACAATTTGCAGGTTTCGGGAATAACCATTCATAAGGTTACCGCGGAAATGGACGGGGGAGACATTTTGGCGCAGCAGAGTTTTGCCGTCGGCGAACGCGACAATTTGGAAAGCCTGTCCTGCAAGGTTCAGATGAAGGCGCCGCAGCTGCTGCTGGATGTTCTCGAAAACTTTTGCACTTATTGGGCGCGGGCTCTTCCTCAGGAAAACGGCGAATACTGGCCGATGCCCCAAGAAAAAGAGCGGCTGCTGGACTGGTCGCTTCCGGTGGCCGAGTTGGACAAGATTGCCCGGGCTTTCGGAAAGTTCGGCTCCTTTGCAGAATTTGACGGCAAGGAATGGCTGGTGGAAGTTGCCACCGTATGGACAGAGCAGCACAAACTTGCGCCGGGAACCGTTGCCCACCGTACCAACAAAGAAGTCGTCATTGCAGCCTCGGACGGTTTCGTCTGTCTGCGTTATTACGAAATCGATCCGGATTTTGCAGCAGAACATTCTTAAAAAAAACACAAAATTTTTGCATCACGACAGCGGCAATCTTGCAACTGTCGTGATTTTATTTTATGATGCCGCAGAAATGACAGCAAAGGATGCAAAATGACTTTTAAATTTAACCATTTTAATTTTAACGTTACCGATTTGGAACGCAGCAAAGCTTTTTACCGTGACGCGCTGGGGCTGGAAGAAAGCCACCGTATTGAGGCAGATGACGGAAGTTACGTCATTGTTTATCTGAGCGACGGGAGTTCAAAGTTCGAATTGGAACTCACCTGGCTGAAAGACCATCCGCAGCAGTACGATTTGGGCGAATGTGAGTTTCATCTGGCGATGACTGCGGCAAACTACCCCGAAGCTTACAAAAAGCATCAGGAAGCCGGCTGCGTATGTTTTGTAAACGAAGAAATGGGAATCTATTTTATCGAAGATCCTGACGGCTATTGGATTGAAATTCTGCCGCCCGTCATTAACACGCACTCTTAAAAGTTTTGATTCCGGCCTTGCTGCTTTCGGAAAGTGGATTTTACCATATTGCGGATTAGGGCAGCATTCAAAAAACAACCCCTCTGCCAAACGGCAGAGGGGCGGAATTTATACAATCTGAATAAATATCGGATTAGAATTTATATCTGGCTTCAATCAATCCGGTATTATCGGTGTAGTTATCACGGAACTTACCTTCATAACTGAGACCGATTTCCAGATTTTCATTGAGGTCGGCAGCGATGCCGGCTCCAACTTCCAGACCAAGTCTCTTCAGGCGCTGACCGTCAACGACATAACCACTGCCGTTAGCCAGAGAAACGACAGAATTCTCCTTGTCGCTCATCAGGTCATAAGTTACGGCCAAACGGGCATTGGGTTTCAGGCTCCAATTGCTGTTGAGGCAATAAGTACCCTGATATTTGACGCCTACAACAGCGGTCAAGACATCATTGCTGTTTTTGCCGATGGTTTGTCCAGCATTGTCAGTGTGTTTTTTCTGTTTGACGTTAAAGTATCTGAAACCGGCCTCGGGAGCAAAGAAGCCCATATCATAACCGGCCATCAACTGCGCACCGATGGTATTGACGTCGTATTTGCCGCCCAAACCATAGCCGTAAGCGCTGGCTTTGGATTTATACTTGCCCCAACCATAAGTACCGATTGCATTAAAGTACAAATCAGAAGGCTTATACTGACCATACAAGATTGCGGTATGCGTATCTGCGGTAGTCTTTTTGCCGCCGGATTTGATGTCAGAACTAATGAACGAATAACCGGCACCAAGTTTTACGGTATCAGAAACCATACCGTCAATACCGGCTACCAATCCGTCATTATCAGCCTTATAGCCTTTATGATTTGACGTTTTTTCATAATCGGCACGGTTAAACAAGCCTTTAATCCAGGCATTGACGCGGCGGAAAGTATCACCGGAAGAACGACCTTGTGACAGGTTGAAGCCGGTTAATTCATTGTCAACCGCATTCAAAATCTGAGTTGCATTTTCGGTAGAAACGTTTACGGCAACGCTGGCGGCCATCGGAATCATCTGATCAGCCTGAGCTGCCGCATTGGCTACGCCGCTGCCGTTGGCTTTTTGAAGATCCTGTGCCATCGCATTGGCAATTGCATCACCGACAGAGCTTCCGGTTGACTTGCCGTCTGCCGCCATTCCTGAAAAAGCGGCCAATACCGCAGCCTCATTACCGGTTGCGCCATATTGGGAAACCTTGGCTGCCGTGTCGGCTTTGGTTGCGGTATAAACGCCTTCAGCCGTTTTGGTAAAATCGTACATCATATTTTCGGCAATCTCGGCATCTTTGTTAACGGTAATGCTTCCTTTGCTTAAATCGGTTCCGTTGGCAACAACCAAATTCATGGTAGCTTTGCCAGAAGGATCTTCCTTAACCGTGAGCGTTCCGCTAATATTACCGTTAACCAACCCGTTACCATCCGCCGTATTGGCAACCGTAGTATTGATAATGGCCTGATTAGACACGGTCAAACCGGCTGTCGTCAGCGTGTTGGTGCCCAGATTGAGCGTACCGCCGTCAACAGTGGAAGCATTCGTAATGGTTGAATTACCATTCAAATTATAATTACCGCCGGTCATTGCCAAAGTTGTTACGGTCGAGCCGGTTTCGGCATTGAAGGTACCGGAAGAAAGGTTGGCAGTTGTTACCGTGCCGCTGTTGGTAAAGGTGGTACCGCCCAAATTAGCCGTGGTAACCGTTGCTCCGTTTTTGTTATCAAACGTACCGCCCGTTAACTCGGCAGTGGTAATTGTACCGCTGTTTTCCGCTGTGCCGCCGCTTTGGTTGAGCGTTTCCAATGTCGAACCGGTTTCGCCGGCATAACTGCCTTCGCTTAAATCAACCGTTCCGGTAACTGCTCCGGCATTACTGACGGAACCGCCGGTAACTTTTAACACACCGGGTATGGCATCAGCACGTGTTGAAGATCCATCAGCCGTTTTGACTTCTCCCATATTAGTGACCAGAGCCAAATTACCGCCGCTGGCAATTTCGAGAGAACCGGACGAGAGGGTTGTATCGACAGAATCGATAATACCATAACCGGATACGGTAACTTTAGCGCCGTCGATATTGATTTTAGACGTCGGATTGTCAATTCCGTTAGAAGCACGCAAAATCGCTTCGGTACCGGAGCCACCATTAAGCACAACCTCACCGCCGCTCAGATTAATCGAGCCGTTTTCATAAGTTATCATCTGACCGTTTTCACCCAAGGTAACTTTACCGCCGGTCATATCCAGCGAAGTGGTGCCGGAAATGATACTGCCTTTGCGCCAGTCTTCTCCCACGGGAACAGTCAGATCGGCACCTGTTCCGGACACGTTGATTTCACCGCCGGCAATATTCAACTTGTCAACTTCGATGTTACCGCCGCCAGTTATATTAACGGTTGTGCCGTTTAAGGTCACCTCTCCAAGCGGAGCATCGTTTTCAACAACGCCGGCAATGCCGTTGCGCTGTGCTGAACCGGAAGCACCATGGGTACCGTCGATTGTCAACGTGCCGGCACCAAATTCCAGAGAGCTACCTTTCGTCAGAGTCAAATTACCGGCTGTATTTATTTTAACATCTCCGGTAACGGTATTGCTTCCGGTAACGGTATTTGTGCCTCCGGTGATATTCACGGTAACTTTACCGGCATTCAAATCAGCATCATTCAAATTAAACGAACCGCTGCTGACATTCAGAGTGGCACCTGTTGCATCGTTGGCTTTATTGCCGTAAAGATCAACAGCGCCGTTGATGTTTAATGTACCACCGTTAACATTTGTCGTCTTGGAAACCAAGCGGCCGGAATTGGCATTGACGGTTGCTCCGGCAATATTAATCTTCCCTGCAACAGTTTCATTAGATGAGGTTAAAATAATACCACCGTCCAGATTTACCGTTCCGCCGTTCAAATCAACGTCAGACGCGGTCATGCTGCTTGCGTCCCCGGCAAGCCCGGAAAACATTGCGGTACCTTTGCCGAGATTGATTTCTCCCCCGGTTACGGTTACTCCCCGATAACCGGCCAGTTGGGTCGTGTTGTCATAAACATCGCTGCCGGTGTTGGAAACGTTAAAAGTTCCGGCATTAATCGTCAGCTGTCCGTTGGTAGCGATACCAGAAGCCTTAGAACCATTGCCGGTCAAATTGACGCTGGTGGTTCCTGCACCAAAAGTAATATCATAATTTTTGGCATCCGTGGCATCAAAACCATATAAGGCATTGTCCTTATTGCTAAAGGAATCATAAGTCTGTCCGGTGCCAAAGGTTACGTTTTCGCTCAAAGGCGTATCGGTACTGACGACCAATTCCGCAGCTTTGACATTGGCCGAGGCCAACAACACCGCCAGGCTGGCGCCTGCTAATAAAACTCTTCTCATCATATTCTCCCAAATTGTTATGAATCTAAAAAATTGGCATAACATACCTAATTAGGGAATCTAAAAATACAAGAGCAAGAGCCGGAATTTATTTGTGCGGCTTTCTTTTCATCAAGTAGAGCAGGCGCTTGGAATCAGGAATTTGCGTTTTTTCCGCAAGCTCAAAATATTCTGAAAACGTTTTTTCAAAAATTTCCTGAGAATATTCAAAATCCGCATTATTCCGGGTTTTTACCAACTTTTGCACCTGAGTATCCTCCGGCAGAACAAACTCAAGAACGACCACCGGAGACAATCGTGCTAAGACTTCCGCAATTTTTTTAAACGGAACCTTATAGACGATAACCAGATGATGGATTAGCGCCAAAAACAAAACGACATCCGGCATTTGTCTTTCAAACAGGGAGAGACGCTCATCGTTTCCTACCCCCAATGCCGGAGACGGATTGTTAAAATCAAACTTTAACGGCAGGATGTTCGTCCGCCGGCTTTCCTTTATCTCCAGATAGTTTTTTTCTATTGCCGCAGGGTCGATATCGAGATCCAGATAAGCGACGTTTTTGTCTCCCAAACGGCTGAAAACACCTTGATTTGCCCCGACATCCCAAACCGTTTGCGGCTGTGTCGAATTAATCATACCCAAAACCATTTCCTTTTTGGCATTAAATGCCTGCGGCGTATAGTTGTTGTCATCATAGTAGTCCTGCCACTGCGTTTGAGATGTCGGAAATTTTAGAGATTTTATCAAACCCTCCAAACTCTCCAACAAAGCTCTCAGCTTAAATTTCGAAAACGTACGCGACGACGTCGGAGCCGAAGACGCTTCATAACAAATCTGAAGTTTTGAGTGAAGGACGATGTGCATATAGACAGACGGCCGCATTTTGACTTTTAGAGGCAAAAGCTTAGCTGCCAAAGCCAACGGGATGCCGTCCAAATTTGAAACCAGCAAATTCTGAAGAGACAAATCGCAACCGCTCATTAACAACAACGGTGCCAAAAAATGCTCGCAAAATTGCCGGTAGGCGCGCCAAGGCTGCGAAGGGACATATTGCTCAAAAGAACCGGTATCAATGAAAACGCTTTGTCCGTTCATAAACTGAACGTTATACGCCGAAGCATCTTTTAGAATCATTCCGTATTGAACGGCGGTCTTCATCAGTTCTATGGTTAACAAAGCAGCATCCTTAAGCATTGAAAAAGACCACTCATAGGGATAACTGATGAACGGAACTTGTTGCGGACAGATGATAATCTTATCGCTTCCGGAATATTCCACCGTATGGGAAACCAAGAGTTTTTTTGAAATCAGCTCATCATAAAGGCCGGAATCAACAAGCCGGCGGAAATCCTCAAAACCCAGCGGGTTTATCTGTCTTTTGATTTTATCGCCGTCTCTAAAGACAAAATTTTTGTTGTCGCGAAAAGAACTTTGATAAGGTTTACTTTTTATCATGTTTTCTCAGCCTTTTGACAAAGCTTAGCAACCCGCGCCAGATATCTTTGATAAAAAGCAAAACTCCCGCAACGGACGCGATGACAAACTGCGTTATCATACTTCCGGTTCCCAAATCAATATAGGCATAGACCGGCGACGAAACACAAGAAAAGACAACCGACAAATATAAAAATCTAATCATTTTTTACTTCCTTTTGTAAATTAATCCTGCCATTTTCCAAATAAACAACATAACAATCCATCGGAATTTTCCGATTATATTCCGTCGTATATTCATGATTACACCAGGTCAGTTTCCTGTTTTCCCGACCGGCAGAGCGAATATCTACACCTTTGTAATTATTTTGGCGTTCCAAAACAGAAGCTATGGTTTTAGGAATATCTCCGTTTGTAACCAAAGCTCTGTTTTCAGACAACGCCTTGGAAGAAGAACGATAATCTTTAAACAACATCAGAGCTTTTCCGTACTCCTTATCATAAAGCAACTTTCTTTCCTGCGAATTTCCATGATCTCCGATGATAAAAATCAGAGAATTGTCAAAAGCGCCGATTTCCTTTAATTTAGAGAGATATTTGTCCACTATTCGCAGGGAATTTAACCCAACATCCATTTCCGACGCCGCAAATTTTCTGTTGCCGTCAGCATCAAAAGCATAGGGAAGATGTACCCCGATCAAATGTATGAATTTGTAAGTTTGGTCTGCCCCGATATGCATCGAGGGAATTGTTTTTTCAAAAGAGGCATTATTGTTTACGTCTTTCGGCTCCGTCACCATAAACCTATCCGGTTTCAGGTTAAATACATTATATTCTTCATCATTCAGCAGCCAGCATTGCAAAAAGGGAAAAATCTTTATCAACGAAAGCTTGTAGAATATTTTTACGGGATGCTTTTGTACTAAAGATTCTACCTGTCTGTTATAATAATTTATATTCGTATGCGAATAATCTTTTAAAAAGTTCCTCAAATTATCCTTTTCAATGTCAACAAGATAATCGGAAAAAGTCACGTCGCCTTTATATTGCCGACCTGTCTGAATAAACGGCACCGATGCCATTGTGGCAACAAAACCGGGAACCGTTTCCGAATACCAGGTAAAGCCTTCAAACATTTTTTGATATTTTTGCGGATTAGTTTTCAGAATATCCTTAAACAATCCTGATGAAAAAGTATCCAATACCAATATTATGATGTTGTCCTTGGCAGAATAAGCCGAAGATTCTTCAAATGTCGTTTTGACCAAATAACTGCTTCGTACGGTGGCGTTATATTTATTAACAACAAACAGAACCTGAAAAATAAGCATAAAACTGCATATTTTCTTTATGTTTCGGAAAAACGCCTCAGGAAAATAAAAACATGCCAGAAGAATGAAATTTACGGTTAATATTTTTACAGAAGTTAACGCCAGCCATTGCCAAGATTCAATATCATTACTTTTTCCGTCAAACACCTGATTGTCCGAGAAAAAATAAACCAACAAAAAAAAGGAAACCAGTACAGCCTGAACAAAACTGGCGACAACCGGCTTACTTTTACTCAAAGCTGCAAACAATAAAACACTCACCAATAACGAAACCAACACAATGCCGCCCAGCAACGGTCTCCAATTGTTTATATAAACAGCATTATTCATCGCCATGCTCAACGGCAGAAAGAACAAGAGCGTTAAGCCGGATGTTATTGATAATATTATATTTTTCTGTTTCATTTTTTTACAGAGTCCTTTTCCATTTTTAGCTATATTAACAAATCAATATTAACTAATTGTTATGGGAGTACAAATTTTTGAAAAAATTGTTGCAAAATTTTTTCTTATATTATAGGTTAGGCAGATGTTAAGGATAGATGGCCGAGTGGTCGAAGGCGCACGATTGGAAATCGTGTGTACGCCCAAAGCGTACCGAGGGTTCGAATCCCTCTCTATCCGCCATTACATCAAAACCCTCCCTTGCGGAGGGTTTTGATGTAATTAACGGAAGAGATGCAAAAGGTCGGGAACGGCCACCGTAATGCCCCGACTTTTACAGTGTCTGGTTTTATTCGTTTTTATCTTCAGATGACGATTTTTTTTCGCCGTTAAGATTATCCAAAAACTGGTTTTCGATTTTCATATATTGATGCAGCAGCCACCGCGACTGGGAAAATAAAAACAACGTTCCCAGAACCAGCAAAGCGGTTACCTGCGGATTAGTCGTCAAAAACCGATGAACAACGGCAAAAACAAATAACGAAATTACCAGCAGTCTGACTGCCGTCAGGATAATCAAAGGAATACGGTTGGATTTTTTATCGTGCCAGAGTTTATAATAAATAACCGCAACCTTATTGTTGGAAATAAAAAAGTTTTTAACCGATTCAAAGTTTTCTTCTCCGCCAAGACAAGACAATGCTTTATCCTCAATATTTTTAATGACGGCCGTCCCTGTTGGGTGTTCCCGACTTAAGGCGGAAAGACGACAGAAAACATCTGATACCTTGCTCTTAATATATCCCGGCAAGACGGTTTCCCATCCGATAAGAGCTTTCAGAAACGGAGACATTGCTCCCAGGGTCAAAAGCGTGATTGCAATACGGGACGGCCAATCGGGCAGAAACCGCAATAAAAACGGTTCAACCACATATGACGTCAATGCGAATATGCTGTAAAGAATCATTGAAAAAAGAATCAGGCGGGCAAAATAGTTTTTGAACAAAAGGCGCCACAATTGTTCCTCTCGTTTGGTTTCCGGACGGGAAGAAGTGTTTTCTTCAATATATTTATTCCAAGAATCGGGAAAGAAACGGGTGACCGATTTGTAAAATTTGGGAGCGGCTTTAATCATCATCGGCGTCAAAAACGTCGTAATAACCGAAACGGCGACAATAATCGGGTACACTTTGTCACTGAGAACACCGATGCTCATTCCCAAACTGGCAATAATGAACGCAAATTCACCAACCTGAGCCAAGGAAAAACCGCCTTGAACCGCCGTTTTTAAAGGCTGCCCCGAAATAACAAATCCGGTGCAGGAAAAAATGACTTTGCCGGTGACGACAATAACCGTAATTAAAAAAATCGGCCAGGCATATGTTATAAACATCGAGGGATCAACCATCATACCTACCGACACGAAAAATACCGCGCCGAAAAAATCCTTCAGCGGCTTGATGTTGTTTTCTATCCGTTCAATCAATCCGGTTTCGGCCAAAATCGATCCCATAATAAACGCTCCCAAGGCGGAAGAAAACCCGGAATAGGTTGCCAGCAAAACCATTCCGAAACATAAGCAAATGGTAATGAGCAAAAGCATTTCATCATTTAAAAATACGGTAATTTTGCGTAAAAACGTCGGAACCAGAAAAATGCCGATGATAAAACACAATACCAAAAAGAAAATAAGTTTGACCGTGCTGAGAGCCAGCGCTTCGCTGTTAATGTCAGAACCCAATGCAATCATGGGAAGCAGAACCAACAGCAAAATGCCAACGATGTCCTCAACCACCAAAACACCGAAAACTAAGTCGGTAAAGCGTTGCTTTTTTACGTTCAAATCGTCGAACGCCTTGATAATAATCGTGGTTGAAGACATTGAAATCATACTTCCGAGAAAGAAACAGTCCATTACCGGCCAGCCAAGCAATTTTCCGGTATAAAAACCGGCAAAAAGCATCAAAACGATATTCAGCAAGGCCGTAATCATCGCCGATTTTCCCACGCTTATCATCTTTTTGAAACTAAATTCCAAACCTAAGCCAAACAACAGAAAGATGACACCGATATCTGCCCACAATGTCAGGTTTTCGTTATCACTGACGGTGGGAACAAAATTGAAAAAAGGCCCGGCAAAAATTCCGGCCAGTATGTAACCGAGAACGGTCGGCTGTTTCAGCCATTTGAACAACAGCGTGGTTATTCCGGCATAAATGGTTATCAGCGTTAAATCGACTATCAGCGCATGAATAGAATGCATTGTTTTTCCTATAAAAAGAACAGAATATTGACTTGGCTGTAAACATAATTGCAAAAGATTAAATTTTTAATAAAAAAGCCAGTTTTCTTTTGGACAAAAATTATAGATTTTTAATTTCAGGTATGTTATCCTTAAAAAAGGAGAAAATTAATGTATCAATTTCTGATAAATCCGGACAATGAAGTTCTGCTGATGATTGATACCATATCAGGCAGAGAAGAAGAACCTTACGCCGAATACGAACGCAGCCGGCGTTCGCTGCGGCTGGTGAAAAATCCGTCCGAGGCAAAATTGTTTTCCCGCGTGAACAAAGACGTTGCCGAAATTCTGAATGAAAAAAGCGCTATCTGGGTCATGGAACAAAAAGAAAACGGCAATGCCGGCGACACATATCGGGTAAAACTGAAAATAATTTAGGGGAAACCAAATGAGAGCCAATTTATTTTCGTGGTTTGCAGGCGACGATGACGACATACGAATCTTTGAGGGGGCGTCCGACCGGCAACCGCTGAAAATCCGGGGAAAAATATTAAAGGCTGTTTTTCCTCAAATAGTGGGCTTTTCGGCCTTGCTTGGTTTTTCGGCTTCGTGTGAAGAATCCAGGCCAACGCCCGAAGACTATTATTTTGGCCGGACGGTTACCGCGATTGACGATTCAAGCTACAACCATATCCTTCATGACAGCATCCATTTTCTGGATGTGGTCGCTAAAGGCGGAGAATACCTCAAAAATCTTGATTACTGCGACTCTCTTTCTTCCGAGCAAAAGTCAACCCTGAAAAATTACTTTTCCGAAAAACTTAAGAAAATCAAACGTTCCGACGACGGCTCTCTGGATTTGACGCATCCGCAGACATTAAAGACATTTCTCGCTTTTGAGAAACTGAATTATTACAAAGGCGATTTTGACAACGTCATGTTCAGAGAAAACGGTTGGTTTGACGAAAAAAACGACATTCTCGGCTGTTATTATCAGGATATGCTGAAACTTTGCGAAACCGCGAAAAAACATCCGCAGATCGTAGAGTTTGCCAAAACGCTCTATAACAGTGAAAAACGTTTTATGATAAGCAAAGAAATGCTGCCCCGGGCAAACGAAATAAGTATGCAGGGACTGTCCGAATGGCTGGAAAAATATGGCCAAACCATGGAAAACACCGTTTATTTCGGAGCAGTAAACTTTTTGGGCAGCGAACACTCCAATATGGTTATTTATTATGACAAACCAGGAGACGACCTGGGTGCTGATTTGTTTATTGACAAAGAAGGCAACTGCGGCGATGACACTTATGCTCCCGTCGGCTCCACGATAAAGCACGAATGTCTGCACCTTATGCAAAAGACTCTGGGACAGAAGCGCCCGGAAGAATTTAAACACTTGGAGGAACTGGGACCAACGCTGCATTCACTGGCAACTGAAGATGCAATCTACAAGCAAATTAAAGGAATTCCTTTGGAGCAAGAAGTTGATTACGGCTTTTTGAATTTTGGAAAACACAAAATAAGCTTGGGAAAAATTGCCAACGATACCAGAAAACTTATGCAAAAAGCAAAAAATCCCGACCGGATGGACTTGCTGATGGCCGGTCCAGACGGCATCAGCCTCATTAACCGGTGGATGGGCAAAAGCAACGTCCAACCTATCCGACGTCAACAGAAAACCTATCAGTAAAAAAAAACACTGCCTTTATGAAAGGCAGTGTTTTTTTTCATTAAACCTTATTTAGAAGGTGTAACGGGCACCGAGCATAAACTCATTAGCGTCTACGTCAAATTTGTAGCTGCTGCCCGGTTCATAGTTTTTCTTAACATTACCCATATCAACGTATCTGTAGCCTAAGTCAAGAGACAGATTGTCATTGACGGCATAGGCAACACCAACGCCGGCCTGCCAGGTGAACTGATAATCAGATTCGCTCAAAGTGGCGTTTTCAGCCGTTAAGGTGTAACTTGCCTTTAACTTGGAATAACCGATACCGGCACCGACATACGGCGTGAATTTCGTACCGGTGTCAATGTCGTAATAAGCGTTCAACATCAAAGACTGAGATTCGAGTTTGGTAAAGTCAGTACCGCCCTTTTTAGCGCCGGTAGTGCTTTTGGCATCTTCATTGCGGCTGTATTCCAATTCGGTTCGAAGAGAGCCGTAATTTAATTGGGTAGAAACACCGGCTGCAATTTTGCCGCCCCAAACATTATTATCGTCCAAATTTTCCTTATGAGAACCTTTACCCCAAGAATCTTTTCCCGAAACAGACATATCGGAATAAGATAATTTTGCCGAAACGTAAGGATTTAATTCTACTGCATTGGCATTAACCGCAAACAAGCAGGCCACACCGGCCATAAGTAATGTTTTTTTCATGTAAGTTTCCTCAAGTAGTTGTAACTAAATTACAACAAAACACTACCAAGCAATAGTTAACAAAAGGTAACTTCCTTATTTCAGCCGGAATAACAAGAAATTAGAATTGGGATCTATTCCGCGAATCTTAAGTTCGGCCTTTTCATCCCAAACGGCCAGCCCGTCACCGGCGACTAACGGCCTGTCATTCACGGAAACAGCCCCGTAACAAACCTGAATCCAGTATTTATGTTCGGGCGAAACCTGATAATCGGCCGATTTGTTTTCTTCCAAAAGGCATTGATAGACTTCGACATCCTGATTGATGCGCAGAGAATCTTCCCGGCCATCGCCGCTGACAATCAAAACCGGCTGATTTTCAATCAACGTACAGGCAAAAGACTTTTGTCCATACTGAGGGCGGTGTCCCCGCCTGTCGGTCATAATCCATATTTGCAAAAAATGCACCGGCTCCGTTGAAGAGGGATTAAATTCACTGTGAAAAATTCCCGAACCGGCAGTCATAACCTGTACCTCACCGGGATTCAGAACCGCACCGCTGCCCAAACTGTCCTTGTGTTCCAGAGCTCCGCTTAAAACAATGCTGATAATTTCCATATTATCGTGCGGATGCATATCAAAACCTTTGCCGGGAGCAACAACATCGTCGTTAATAACGCGCAAATCGCCGAAACCCATATATTGCGGGTCGTAATATTGTCCGAAAGAAAAGGTGTGAAAGCTGTCCAGCCAATCCGTCAGAGTATGTCCCCGTTCATTTGCAGGGCGTAATGAATACATTTGTTTTCTCCTTTTGCTAAACTCTGTCACGATAAAAAATACGCCGCAGAATCGTAATGGCCAGATTAACGGCTACGCGTGTCGGTTTGGAGGCGGCCAAAGCGTTTAACATCACAAAATCATGAATGGTACCGTTAAAGCGGACTGACGCAACGTCAACCTTGGCATCGTTCAACTTGCGGGCATAGGCCTCTCCCTCGTCACGCAAGACGTCATTTTCCGCCGTTATTATCAAAGCCGGCGGCAGACCTTCCAGTTCGGCAACATCGGCCTGTAACGGCGAGGCCGTAATTTCCCGGCGCATTTGAGCGTCAGGGGCATAAGCGTCCCAAAACCACTGCATGGCTTTTTTAGTCAGCCAAGGACCTTCCGCATATTGATTATAAGAATCGGTATCAAAAGAAGCATCGGCCACCGGATAGAACAATAACTGGAAAACCAGCTTGGGACCATTGTTTTCTTTTGCAAGCATTGCCATCACGGTCGCCATATTGCCGCCGACGCTGTCTCCGGCCACGACGACCTTGGAAGTATCAAACTTAAACGCGTCCGCCTGTTTGACAATATATTTGAGAACGGCGAAAAGCTCATTAAGAGCCTGAGGATATTTAGCCTCGGGAGACGGCGTATAGAGAGGAAACACCACGGCGCATTCCGCCCCGACCGACAAATCGCGCACCAGACGGTCATGTGTGGCGGCATCTCCCATTACCCAGCCGCCGCCATGGATATAAAAGACAACCGGCAGCCGTTCGCGAGGGCTCTTGTGAGGACGGACAAAACGAACCGGAATCGACTTTCCGTCACCGACAGGAATCT
>UMHY01041925.1_pt1 | contig 17476 bp, 17 predicted proteins | sample 1965661 | NCBI WGS metagenome assembly UMHY01 (sample SAMEA4836112, study PRJEB28245) | human gut metagenome | biome: gut microbiome; material: fecal sample | place: Denmark | collected 2008
GGACATAGTATTATGCCAATATAATGCCCTGACAAAACAATATCCTAATGCTCCAAATAGTATGGTGTAAAAATCCAAACAACATAGCCCGGAAAAATCCATCACCATTATCTGATAATGGATCTTTCTGAGCCATCTTCTTCTTGCTATTTGAAAATCGGATTGGAAAGCAGAATCTTGTAATATACTGTACCTCCCACCTCTATGGGAGCCTTGGCAATCATAAACTGTACGGTCTTCCTTTCCACTTTTGCCTGAAGCATGATTCTTCTGACGATGAATCCGGCAGAGAATCTGGCACACCTTTTATCTTTCCATACAGTGAACCCGTCCTTGTCTGTCGTATGGCAGATATACCATTCTCCCGTATCCTCATCGTGTGCGAAATTAACCCGTCCTCCACCGAGAATCCCCAGTTCTATAGACATTGTCTTTGACAGGTAAACCGTTCCCTTGCTGTCCATATTAATTGTCCGCTTCCCCTGATAAACCACCTGCTGCGGACGTGAGTTCTCCTTGTTATATACTATCAGTGCCATAAGTTTCTGTTTTAATGGTGATACAATAAACTAACGGATTAGGATATGAATCCTTCTACTGCCAGCATCTGGCTTCTCCATGAGAATCCCCGGTTTGACCGTACTGCATCCATGATCGTGTTTACTTTTCCTGAAATGGCACTTGCCGATATACCCATACATTCACCCAACGCCTTGAATGAAAAGTCTGATTCATAAAAACGCAACGTAAACATCCTGTATTCCTGATAGGAGAACTTTCTTCTGATAAAGTTAAGAATGTCCTTCACCAGTTTTTCACAGCTGTTCAGGTCATCCGGAGAAAGGAAATCCGCATCTTCCCCACATCGAAGAAAGAAATATTCATCCGGATGGGCATATTTGCTTTCCTGCCTGAACTTGGCCATGAACGCTTTCCTGTAACATCCGATAAAGTATGCTTCATAATCCGTTATTTCCCTTTCCGGATTCAGCACCTGCTTTCTTACAAACAGATAAGTGTCATGAAAATTGTCCTCATCCAGTGCCCCGTATCTACCAACGAGATTTCTTAACCTGTCATAAGACACCGTAAACCAGTCATTGAACCTTTTTTCCACATTGTTCGCTTCCATAATCTTCCATTTATTGAGTTATACATGGCCTGCCCGTGGGTAGGCATTCTTATTTCTTGTGCGTTCCCCAGTTCGTTTTCCGATGATTGCTGCAAGGCTTGCCGTGAAAAAATACGCTCTTGCGCCAGCAAGAGGAAGATTTTTTCACAGGCAACCAAGCCCCTTCAGGGGCCGCCTTGCGCGATCATTCGGAAAAACAACTATCTTTGCTGCAAGAAATGAGGATGGCTTCATCTTGAAAGCGCCTGGTCTCTGTATGTTATTACAGACGGTTATGCGAGGTATAAGATAGGTTTATCTCTATAACCCCATCTTGCTCCTTACTATATTCATGTTGTCCTTCAGGTTCCTGTCCATGACTCTTGCATAATGTTGTGTCATTCTTGTGGATGCATGTCCGAGCATGGCAGACACCTCCTGCAATGGAACATTGTTGGCCAATGTGACGGTCGTAGCAAACGTATGTCTAGCTGCATGTGTGGTCAGATTCTTTTTGATGCCGCAGAAGTCCGCAATCTCCTTCAGGTAGCTGTTTGCCTTCTGATTGCAGACAACAGGAAGGCAAGTCCCTTGTTTAAGACATATCGGATGTGATTCGTATTTCTTCAGGATTGCCAATGGAACAGGAAGAAGCGGAACATTTGCTATGGAACTTGACTTTCTTCTTCTCTCCAGCTTTACACGTCCTTTTCTTATCCACCAGTCACCGTTATTGTCCTGCTCCAGATGTTCCGGTCTCAATGTGGATACATCAGCGAACGCCAGACCGGTAAAGCACGCAAACAAAAAGATGTCCTTGACAAGCTCCAGTCTTGGAATATCAAATTCCCTGTTCATTATAGCCTGAAGCTCGTTATTTGTCAGGAATACCGGATCAGTCTCGTCCTGTTCCATCTTATATCCGTAAAACGGGTCTTTCCGCATCCATTCTTTGGCTATTGCCATATTGGTGATTTTCTTCAGGCATTTCATGTAGCGGACTATTGTGTTACGACACAGTCCGGCTTCTGTCTTCAGGAAAACATCAAAAGCCTTGATGAAATCATGGGAAAGTTCATGGAATGTAATATCATCCTTCTCATAAAAACGTGGCACAAACGTTTCAAGTTTTCTGAGCACATTCTTATAACGGTTGATGGTGACGGGAGAATAGTCTATATCAACAACCTTTTCCATAGAGGAAATTTCTTCTTTGACTGTTCCAAGTAACGTCCGGACAGTCTCATCCTTTCCGAACACACGCTTTAATATCGTCTTTGGAGTTATCAGTGCCGATTCAAAGGTCAGTTCCTTGTGCTTTTCGTATGCGCGTGTAGTAAGGGCGGAAATATAGTTGTTCAATTCGATGGAAGCCCTGTCTTTTCCTTTACTGCATCCCTTGGCCGGATTCCAGTTCTTTAATGGAACGCTTCTCTGTATTCTTATTTCTTCATATTGCCCGTTGATGGTAATCCTCATTAGGATTGGAGCCTCGCCATTTTTCAGCAGTTTTGTTTTCAGAACGAAAAATAGAATGTTCATTGTTCCTTGTTTCATGATCATTTTCTTTTTGAAGTTGCACATTCGGTTATTTCGTCAATCCTGAATGGAGCGGATGGCTGGAGAGAAATGTTAAATTCGGTGGCTTTTATTATTGCCGGCTCTAAAAAACCACCGTTTTTTTGTTCCTCTTACTATTATCCGCCTGTAGGTACAATCATTATCATCGGATAAGAAAGCCTTTAGCAGACGTTGTATTTCATCCGTCATTCAGTAGGGTATGCAAATGTAGAATTTCATCCCTGAAAATGATTCACGCAAATCGTTGAGAATAAGTGAAGTATGGTACATATCGGTGGTTTTTTCATGGGACTCAAAAAAAGCCACCGAATCAGCAATTTTTTATTGCACCAAATTGCATGTTTTTGCGGGCAGTACATAAAGAAAAAACCGCTGAAATGTCTGTATTTCAGCGGTTTTCATGATTTTTCGTTTTGTAAAAGTGGTGCCACCAGGAATCGAACCGGGGACACAAGGATTTTCAGTCCTTTGCTCTACCAACTGAGCTATGGCACCATCGTTTTGCGGTTGCAAAGATAGAGTAAAATCTTTAATCTCCAAAATAAATGAGATGAAAATGAGAAAAAATAATTTTTTTATGAAAAAAACTCGTTTTTCTTTTGTTGGTATTGAAAATATGTCTACCTTTGCAGCGCAAACGAAAAAACAAACGTTTCAATCGGAATGTAGCGCAGTTGGTAGCGCACTACGTTCGGGACGTAGGGGTCGGGCGTTCGAGTCGCCTCATTCCGACAGAAGAGCGGCAGATGATTCTATATCATTTGCCGCTCTTTTATACTACTCCTCAGTAATAAATAATTTTGTCATTATTTTGTGTGGCATGAGATTATTTATATCTTTGCAAATGATTGGATGAAAAGGTGGAGGGGCGATTTAGCTCCTTTTTTTGTTCTTAATAGTTAATACATGATAGATAAAAACGTTGTAGCTCGGATTGTAGAGGAATGGCTGGAAGATAAAAGTTATTTTCTGGTTGATGTAAATGTGAGTCCGGATGACAAAATTGTAGTGGAAATAGACCATGCAGAAGGCGTGTGGATAGACGACTGTGTGGAGCTGAGCCGCTATATTGAGTCAAAATTAAGTCGTGAAGAAGAAGATTACGAACTGGAAGTAGGTTCTGCAGGAATCGGTCAGCCATTTAAGGTATTGCAGCAGTATGTAGCACATGTAGGTTGCGAAGTAGAAGTGCTGGACAAAACCGGAAAGAAATGGACGGGTGTGCTGGCGGATGCCAACGAAGAGAATTTTACGGTTACGGTAGAAGTGAAAATAAAACCGGAAGGTGCCAAGCGTCCGAAGCTGGTGGAACAGAATGTAACCTTTACGTATGATGAGATAAAATACACCAAATACTTAATTAGCTTTAAATAATTATGGCCAAAAAAGAAGAAACTGTCAGCTTGATTGACACATTCTCGGAATTTAAGGAATTGAAGAACATTGATCGCACCACTATGGTGAGCGTGTTGGAAGAGTCGTTCCGCAGTGTGATTGCAAAAATGTTCGGTACAGATGAAAACTATGATGTGATTGTAAATCCTGACAAGGGGGATTTCGAAATCTGGCGTAACCGTGAAGTTGTGGCGGATGAGGAGCTGACTAACCCGAACCTGCAGATTGCATTGTCGGAAGCACGCAAGATTGATGCATCATATGAAGTGGGAGAGGAAGTGACCGATGAGGTGATTTTTGAAAAATTCGGCCGCCGTGCAATTCTGAATCTTCGTCAGACACTGGCTTCAAAGATTCTGGAATTGGAAAAGGACAGCTTGTATAATAAATACATTGATAAGGTAGGTACTGTAATTAGTGCAGAAGTTTATCAAATTTGGAAAAAGGAAATTCTGTTGTTGGATGATGAGGGTAATGAACTGCTGTTGCCAAAGACTGAACAGATTCCGAGTGACTTCTACCGGAAAGGAGAAACAGCTCGTGCTGTGGTGGCGCGTGTAGATAATAAGAACAATAATCCGAAGATTATTTTGAGCCGTACATCACCGGTATTCCTGCAGCGCTTGTTTGAACAGGAAGTCCCTGAAATCAATGATGGACTGATTACCATCAAGAAAATCGCCCGTATCCCAGGAGAACGTGCGAAAATTGCGGTAGAATCGTATGATGAACGTATTGATCCGGTAGGTGCATGTGTTGGTGTAAAAGGTTCTCGTATTCATGGTATCGTGCGTGAATTGCGTAATGAAAATATTGATGTGATTAACTATACATCTAATATTCAGTTGTTTATTCAACGTGCTTTAAGTCCGGCAAAAGTTTCGTCTATCATCATGCATGAGGATGAAAAGAGAGCTGAGGTATATTTGAAACCAGAAGAAGTTTCATTGGCTATCGGTAAGGGCGGATTGAATATTAAATTGGCTAGTATGCTGACAGAATATACAATCGATGTATATCGTGAACTGGGTGAAGATGCAGTGGCTGATGAGGATATCTATCTGGATGAGTTCAAGGATGAAATCGATGAATGGGTTATTAACGCAATTAAGGCTATCGGTATTGATACGGCTAAAGGCGTATTGAATGCACCGCGTGAAATGCTCATCGAGAAAGCAGACTTGGAAGAAAATACGGTGGATGATGTCCTGAGAATTTTAAAAGCAGAGTTTGAGGAATAGCGCTTGCTTGTAATGAACAGATGAGGATGAGGGCTTCATTCTCGTCTGCTTGTTTATCTGTGACTGATATATTTTCCCAAACTCTAAAAATTGTGATGAATTATGACTATAAGATTGAATAAAGTAACAAGAGATTTGAATGTTGGAATAACCACGGTGGTAGACTTTTTGCAGAAAAAAGGATATACAGTCGAGGCGAATCCAAATACCAAAATTACTGAAGAACAGTATGCTGCACTGATAAAGGAGTTCAGCAAAGATAAGGATTTGAAAATAGAGTCTGAGAAAATTATTCAGGAACGGCAGAACAAGGAGCGTAATAAGGCTTCTGTCTCTATTGAGGATATTCATCCGGAATTAAAGAAACCGGAGGTTATAGAGACAGTGGTTCCAGAAGATGTGCGACCTAAGTTCAAGCCTGTGGGTAAAATAGACTTGGATGGTCTGAAGAAAAAGAAAAAACCGGCTGTGGTTGAGCCTGCTGAAATGCCTGTGGCTGAAGAAGGACCAGCTAAGCCAGAACCTGAGAATAAACAAGCTGAGGTGGCAGAACCGGACGTTAAAATTGAAGAGGCTCCTGTACAACAACCTCAGGTAGAAGAAAAAGAAGAATCGAAACAGCCGGAGATAAAGGCAGAAGAATTGAAACCAGAGCCGATGGAAGAAGAAAAAAAGCAACAAACCGTTCAGGAAAATAAAGAAGACGAAGTTTTTAAAATTCGTCCGACAGAGTTTAAATCAAAAATTAATGTAGTAGGCCAGATTGATTTGGCTGCATTGAACCAGTCTACCCGTCCAAAGAAAAAATCAAAGGAAGAAAAGAAGAAAGAAAGAGAGGAAAAGGATAAGTTGCGTCAGGAGCAGCGTAAGCAGATGAAGGATGCGATTATCAAGGAAATCCGTAAGAATGATGAAAAAACAGATAAGGGTGGCTTGAGTGATGAGGCTGCAAAAAAGAAAAAACGCAACCGAATTAATAAGGAACGGGTTGATATCAATAATGCAACCTCCAACGTATCTGGATCTTCACGAAATGAAAAATCTGGAAAAAGTAATCAGAGCCAGGGACAAGGTGGAAAACATAACAAGGATCGTTTTAAAAAGCCTGTGGTAAAGCAGGAGGTGAGCGATGAGGATGTAGCAAAGCAGGTGAAAGAAACACTTGCCCGCCTGACAAATAAGGGAAAGAATAAGGCTGCTAAGTATCGTAAGGAAAAACGTGAAAATATTCAGAACCGTCAACTGGAACAGGAGGAACTGGAACAGGAAGAAAGCAAGGTATTGAAGCTGACAGAATTTGTAACAGCAAATGAGTTGGCTAACATGATGGATATTCCCGTGACTCAGGTTATCTCAACTTGTATGAGTGTGGGTATTATGGTGTCTATCAATCAGCGTCTGGATGCAGAAACAATTAACCTTGTGGCAGAAGAATTTGGCTACAAGACAGAATATGTAAGTGCGGAAGTGGCACAAGCTGTAGAGGAAGAGGCTGATGCGGAAGAAGATTTGCAACCGCGTGCACCGATTGTTACCGTGATGGGTCACGTAGACCATGGTAAGACTTCTTTGTTGGACTATATCCGTAAGGCGAATGTAATTGCGGGTGAGGCCGGAGGTATCACACAGCACATTGGTGCATATAATGTGAAACTGGAGGATGGACGTCGCATTACGTTCCTGGATACTCCGGGACACGAAGCATTTACAGCTATGCGTGCACGTGGTGCAAAAGTAACTGACGTAGTAATCATTATCGTAGCTGCCGATGACAACGTGATGCCGCAGACAAAAGAAGCTATCAACCATGCGATGGCTGCGGGAGTGCCTATCGTGTTTGCTATCAATAAGGTAGATAAACCGAATGCAAATCCGGATAAGATTAAGGAAGAACTGGCTGCCATGAACTTCCTGGTGGAAGAATGGGGTGGAAAATACCAGTCTCAGGATATTTCAGCCAAGAAAGGTACCGGTGTTCCTGAATTGCTTGAAAAGGTATTGCTGGAAGCTGAAATGTTGGATTTGAAAGCAAATCCGAACCGTAAGGCTACCGGTTCAATTATTGAATCTTCTTTGGATAAAGGACGTGGATATGTGGCTACGGTGCTGGTTTCTAATGGAACGCTGCATGTAGGGGATATTGTGTTGGCCGGAACTTCATACGGTAAGGTGAAAGCGATGTTCAACGAGCGTAATCAGCGCTTGAAAGAAGCTGGTCCTTCTGAGCCGGTATTGATCTTAGGATTGAACGGAGCACCGGCTGCGGGTGATACATTCCATGTGTTTGATACGGATCAGGAAGCACGTGAGATTGCCAACAAACGTGAACAGCTGGCTCGTGAACAGGGCTTGCGTACACAGAAGATGTTGACACTGGATGAAGTGGGACGTCGTCTGGCATTGGGTGACTTCCATGAACTGAATGTGATTGTGAAAGGTGACGTGGATGGTTCTGTAGAAGCTTTGAGTGACTCATTGATCAAGTTGTCTACCGAACAGATTCAGGTGAATGTAATCCATAAGGGTGTCGGACAGATTTCAGAATCGGATGTATCGTTGGCTGCGGCATCGGATGCTATTATCGTAGGTTTCCAGGTACGTCCGTCAGGAAATGCGGCTAAGCTTGCTGAACAGGAAGGTGTGGATATTCGTAAGTATTCTATTATTTACGATGCGATTGAAGAAGTGAAGTCAGCAATGGAAGGTATGTTGGCTCCGACATTGAAAGAACAGGTTACCTCTACAATTGAAGTGCGTGAAGTGTTCAACATCAGCAAGGTGGGTATGGTTGCTGGTGCGATGGTGAAGACCGGAAAGGTGAAACGTACGGACAAGGCTCGCTTGATTCGCGACGGTATCGTAATCTTTACGGGTTCAATCAATGCGTTGAAGCGCTTCAAGGACGATGTGAAAGAAGTGGGTACTAACTTTGAATGTGGTATCAGCTTGACGAACTGCAACGACTTGAAAGTGGGTGACGTGATTGAAACGTATGAAGAAGTGGAAGTAAAACAGACATTGTAAGGACGTAACGTCTGACCATTGTTTGGGTGCAAATAAATACATTTGTCATTCAGAGCAAAGCGAAGATTCTTGTATTCACCCATCAGACAGGGGAACAAGTTCTTCGCTTTGTTTTTAATATATATTTCGGATAAATGGCAACAATAGACTGGGTGATTATCATCTTATTGGCTTTAGGAGCTGTCTCTGGTTTTATGAAAGGATTTTTCAAACAACTGGCAGCGGTTGTAGGGCTGATAGCCGGACTGCTGGTAGCACGTGCTTTATTTGCCGGTTTAGGTGAGCAACTGGCCGTAGCGGTAGGTACTTCTGTGACATTCGGGCAGATACTGGCTTTTCTGTTGATAGGTTTGATAGTACCTTTGGCGTTGTCTCTTTTGGCTTCTGCCTTGACGAAAATCGTGGATATGACAGGATTAGGTTTTATCAACCGCCTTTTGGGGGCAGTGCTTGGAGCGATAAAATATGCGCTTGTAATCAGCCTGGTCATCCATTTTATTGATTTTGCCGACTCTAAAGATAACTTAATACATTCAACCACTAAAGGAAGTTCGTTGTTATATTATCCGATAAAGGATTTTTCCGCTTTCTTTTATCCTGTGGTGAAAACTGTAACAGAGAAATTTATAGAAACAGATAATATTCAGAATTGATATGCAAATAGAACCCAATAAATATGTGAAGGAGCTGACGCAGGCGAAGTATAAATATGGCTTCACTACGGATGTTCACACAGATATTATAGAGAAGGGACTGAATGAGGATGTCGTGCGGCTGATTTCTTCAAAGAAAGGTGAGCCCGACTGGTTGCTTGAGTTCCGTTTGAAGGCGTTTCGCTATTGGCAAACGCTGGAAATGCCTACATGGGCACATTTGAATATTCCGGAGATTGATTATCAGGCTATTTCATATTATGCAGACCCGACTAAGAAAAAAGAAGGGCCGAAGAGTCTGGATGAAGTGGATCCGGAACTGTTGAAAACCTTTGACAAACTGGGTATTCCTTTGGAAGAGCGTATGGCGCTGAGTGGTATGGCGGTAGATGCGGTTATGGACTCCGTTTCTGTGAAGACAACTTTTAAGGAGACACTGATGGAAAAGGGGATTATATTCTGCTCTATCAGTGAAGCGGTGCGTGAACATCCGGATTTGGTGAAGAAGTATTTAGGTTCGGTAGTGGGCTATCGTGATAATTTCTTTGCCGCATTGAACTCGGCTGTGTTCAGCGATGGTTCGTTTGTGTATATTCCGAAGGGGGTTCGCTGTCCGATGGAGTTGTCTACGTACTTCCGTATCAATGCGGCCAATACCGGACAGTTTGAACGTACGCTGATTGTTGCAGATGATGACAGTTATGTCTCTTACCTGGAAGGATGTACGGCACCAATGCGTGATGAAAACCAGTTGCACGCGGCAATTGTAGAAATCGTGGTGCTTGACCGTGCGGAAGTGAAATATTCTACAGTGCAGAACTGGTACCCTGGTGATGCTGAAGGTAAGGGTGGTGTGTATAACTTTGTAACCAAAAGAGGTAACTGTAAAGGGGTGGATAGTAAACTTTCCTGGACACAGGTCGAGACTGGGTCGGCCATTACATGGAAGTATCCAAGTTGTATTTTGAGTGGAGACAATTCTACTGCAGAGTTCTATTCTGTAGCGGTAACCAATAATTATCAGCAGGCAGATACGGGTACGAAGATGATTCACCTAGGTAAAAATACTCGCTCTACTATCGTAAGTAAGGGTATCAGTGCAGGAAAGAGTCAGAATTCTTATCGTGGGCTGGTGCGTGTAGCTGAAAAGGCAGATAATGCAAGAAACTACAGTCAGTGTGATTCTCTGTTGTTGGGTAGCCATTGCGGAGCGCATACATTCCCTTATATGGACATTCACAATGAAACGGCTGTGGTGGAACATGAGGCTACGACTTCCAAGATTTCGGAAGACCAGATTTTCTATTGCAACCAGCGTGGTATCTCTACTGAGGATGCCGTAGGACTGATTGTGAATGGGTATGCAAAGGAAGTTCTGAATAAACTTCCGATGGAGTTTGCCGTAGAGGCTCAGAAATTGCTGTCTGTATCGTTGGAGGGCAGTGTGGGATAAACGATAAAAATAGATTGTTATGCTAGAGATAAAGAATTTACATGCCAACATCAATGGCAAAGAGATATTGAAAGGTATTAACCTGACTGTAAAGGCAGGTGAAGTCCATGCGATTATGGGACCTAACGGTTCGGGAAAGAGTACATTGAGCAATGTATTGGTCGGTCATCCGGCTTATGAGGTGACGAAAGGAACCGTAACGTTTGATGGAAAGGATTTATTGGCTTTGAGTCCGGCAGACCGCAGTCATGAAGGATTGTTCCTGTCATTCCAGTATCCGGTAGAAATTCCGGGAGTGAGCATGGTGAATTTCATGCGTGCGGCCGTGAATGAACAGCGTAAGTACAAAGGACTTCCTGCTTTGACGGCCAGTGAGTTTTTGAAACTGATGCGCCAAAAGAGAGAGATTGTAGAGCTGGACAGCAAGTTGGCAAACCGTTCGGTAAATGAGGGATTCTCTGGGGGGGAGAAGAAGCGTAATGAAATATTCCAGATGGCTATGCTGGAGCCGAAGCTGAGCATCCTGGACGAAACCGACTCCGGACTGGATATTGATGCGTTGCGTATTGTGGCAGAAGGAGTGAATAAGCTGAAAACTCCAGAAACAAGCTGTATTGTGATTACGCACTATCAGCGTTTGCTGGATTACATTAAACCGGATATTGTACATGTACTTTATAAAGGCCGTATCGTAAAAACTGCAGGTCCGGAGCTGGCATTGGAACTGGAAGAAAAAGGATACGATTGGATTAAGAAAGAACTGGGAGAATGAGCATGAAAGCAGAACAGCAATATATTGATCTTTTCACGCAGTGCGAGGCAATGATTTGTCGGCAAAGTGCGGATGTGCTGAATGCGCCCCGTGCGAAGGCATTTGCTGATTTTGAGAAGCTGGGCTTCCCGACTCGCAAGCAGGAAAAATATAAGTATACGGAGGTGAGCAAGTATTTTGCTCCGGATTATGGGTTGAACTTGAATCGCCTGGAATTTCCGGTTAATCCGTATGAAGTGTTCAAGTGTGATGTGCCCAATATGAGTACCTCACTTTATTTTGTGGTAAATGATACGTTTGACAAGCATGTGCATCCTTCTGCTCAGTTGCCGGAGGGAGTTTACTTCGGTAGCTTGAAGGATATGGCTGAACAACGTCCTGATTTGGTCAGAAAATATTACGGAAAGCTGGCTGATACGTCGAAGGATGCTCTGGCTGCATTTAATACGATGTTTGCACAGGATGGTGTGTGCATGTATGTACCGAAGAATGTGGTGTTGGAACGTCCAATCCAGTTGGTGAATATCTTGCGTGCGGATGTGGATTTCATGGTAAACCGTCGTGTCCTGATTATATTGGAGGATGGTGCACAGGCCAAGTTGCTGGTATGCGACCATGCGATGGACGATGTGAATTTCCTTTCTACTCAGGTGGTGGAAGTCTTTGCAGGAGAGAATGCTGTATTCGACTTGTATGAACTGGAAGAAACTCATAATAGTACGGTACGTTTCAATAACTTGTATGTGAATCAGGAAGCTGGCAGTAATGTGCTGTTGAACGGGATGACACTGCACAATGGAACGACTCGTAATACTACAGAAGTGACATTGGCTGGTCGGGGGGCAGAAATCAGCTTGTGCGGAATGGCTATTGCTGATCAGAATGAGCAGGTGGATAACCATACTTTTATTGATCATAAAGTGCCCGATTGCACAAGTAATGAATTGTTTAAGTATGTACTTGACGACCAGGCTGTAGGAGCTTTTGCCGGAAAGGTACTTGTGAGAGAAGGAGCACAGCATACTTCTTCCCAGCAGACAAACCGGAATCTGTGTGCGACCCGTGAAGCACGTATGTACACTCAGCCACAACTGGAAATCTATGCAGATGATGTGAAATGTTCTCATGGAGCTACAGTAGGACAGTTGGATGAAAATGCATTGTTCTATATGCAGCAGCGTGGTATTAGCCTAAAAGAAGCACGTTTGCTGTTGATGTTTGCTTTTGTCAACGAAGTGATTGACCATATCCGGATGGATGCCCTGAAAGATCGCTTGCATCTGCTGGTAGAAAAACGCTTCCGTGGAGAACTGAATAAATGCCAGGGCTGTGCGATTTGTAAATAATCATATTTTAACAAAAAAATTATGCAATACGATGTCAATAAGATAAGAGAGGATTTTCCGATTCTTTCACGGTCGGTGTATGGAAAGCCGCTGGTCTATTTGGATAACGGGGCTACGACTCAGAAGCCTCGTTGCGTGGTGGAATCTATTACAGACGAGTATTATTCGGTAAATGCGAATGTACACCGTGGAGTGCATTTCTTGTCTCAACAGGCAACGAATTTGCATGAGGCTTCACGTGAGACGGTACGTAGGTTTATTAATGCACGCAGTATTTCGGAAATTGTCTTTACTCGTGGAACGACCGAGAGCATTAACCTGGTTGCTTCTTCATTTGCCGATAGTCAGATGAAGGAAGGGGATGAGGTTATTGTTTCTGTGATGGAGCACCACAGTAATATTGTTTCTTGGCAGCTTCAGGCTGCACGGAAAGGAATCGTGCTGAAAGTAATTCCGATGAATAACCGGGGGGAACTTTTGTTGGATGAATATAAGAAGCTTTTTTCGGAAAAGACGAAACTTGTCTCTGTTGCGCATGTATCCAATGTGTTGGGAACAATTAATCCGGTAAAGGATATGATTGCCTTTGCACATTCGCAAGGTGTCCCGGTACTGGTGGATGGAGCACAGAGTATTCCACATATGAAAGTGGATGTACAAGATTTGGATGCTGACTTTTATGTGTTCAGTGGGCACAAAGTGTACGGTCCTACGGGTATTGGCGTGCTGTATGGAAAGGAAGCCTGGTTGGATAAACTGCCCCCTTATCAGGGAGGAGGGGAAATGATTAAGAATGTTTCTTTTGAAAAGACGACATTTAATGAACTTCCTTTTAAATTTGAGGCCGGCACTCCCGATTATATTGGGTCTACAGCACTGGCAAAGGCATTGGATTATGTTTCAGCCATAGGAATGGATAACATTTTTGCCTATGAGCATGACCTGACCCAGTATGCCATGAGCCGTTTAAAAGAAATCCCGGGAATGAGGATTTTGGGTGAAGCGGAGCAGAAAGGAGGGGTTATTTCTTTCTTGGTAGGGGATATACACCATTTTGATATGGGGACCTTGCTTGACCGCCTAGGTATAGCTGTTCGTACCGGACATCACTGTGCGGAACCTTTGATGCACCGTTTGGGTATTGAGGGCACGGTGCGTGCATCTTTGGGATTGTATAATACGAAAGAAGAAATAGATACGCTGGTGGAAGGTGTGCTTCGAGTAAGTAAAATGTTTGCTTAAATAAAAAGTAATAAAAGAGCTCTCCCGGTCAGGATTTTCATACAGAGAATGCTGACCGGGAGATTTTTATTTATAAACTGATTAGTGGATGGCTTTTGTGCTTTCTTTCAACCAGTTCTTTTCTTCCTTGCTGAGGTATGGGCTGAGTGTGGCATATACTTTCTGGTGATAATCGTTTAACCATACTTTTTCTTCCGAACTGAGTAAATCAGGCAGAATCGGTTTAAGGTCGATAGGGCATAGGGTCAATGCTTCAAATTTGTAGAATTTGCCAAAGTCAGTCGTTTGGTCGTCTACAATCAGCATGGTGTTTTCTGTGCGTACACCATATTTCCCGGATTTGTATACTCCTGGCTCATTGGTGACTGTCATTCCTGGAAGGAGAAGAGCAGGCATGTGGTTCATACGGAACTGATGAGGCCCTTCGTGCACATTCAGAAAATGTCCGACGCCATGTCCTGTACCATGTCCGTAGTTCATACCTTCTTTCCATATAAATTGTCGCGCCAATATGTCGAGCTGGGTGCCACAGGTACCATACGGAAAGTGAGCCATGGAGAGTTGTATGAATCCTTTCAAGATAAGAGTATAATCCTTTTTTTGTTCTTCTGTAATGTGTCCTAATGCGATGGTACGAGTGATGTCGGTTGTTCCATCGAGGTATTGTCCTCCGCTGTCAAGAAGAAGGAAGCCTTCAGGTTTCAGGGTTGCTGCGGTTTCTTCAGTTGCTTCGTAATGTACGATTGCGCCATGTGCCTGATAACCGGCTATGGTATCAAAGCTGATACCTTGGAAGTTTTCTTGTGCAGAACGGAATTCGTATAGCTTCTGGTCAATGGATAATTCGGTTTCTGTTCCACTTTTTACAGCGTTTTCTAACCAATAAAGGAAGCGAACCATAGCCACCCCATCGCGTGTCATGGCTTGTTTGAATCCGGCGATTTCTGTAGAGTTTTTGATAGATTTCAAATATAATACCGGAGACTCAATCTGTTTTACCTGACTGCTTTTGCTGGCTGCTTGATAAAGGGTATAGTTGGTTGAATAGGGTAGCTGTAAGCAGCCTTCTTTATATTCCTCCAAATCTTGGGCTATTTGTGTATAGTCTTTAATAGAAACCTGGTTTGTTTCTAAATAGCGACGTACCTCATCTGTTAGTTTATCCGGCTGGATGTACAATGTACTTGAAGTAGAGGTGATGAAAAGATAGGAAACGAATACCGGATTGCAATGTACGTCAGTGCCCCTTAAGTTTAAAGTCCAGGCTATTTCATCCAAGGCGGGAATTAAGATGCCATTGACTTGATTTTCTTTAAGAATAGTTTGTATCCGACTGATTTTTTGATTACACGTCTCTCCGCTGTATTCCAAAGGCAAAATAAATGGAGGGTTCAGCGGTAGTGAGGGACGGTCTTTCCACAATAAACTAAACGGGTCCTCCACGTTAACCAGTTCCAAATGATATTTTTCAAGTGCTTTTTGCAATTGCAGAGCTTCGGACGTGCTGTTTACCCATCCGTCGATACCGACTTTTTCTCCAGGTTTCAGAACGCTTCCTAACCAATCAGCAATGGAAGGAGTTTCCGGAAGACGGTCTTTGAATAAAATTAGTCCGCTTCCTTGAAGTTGTTCTTCTGCTTGTAAAAAATAACGGGAGTCGGTCCATAATCCTCCTTGTGCCATGGTGATTACAGCTGTACCGGCCGAACCGGTGAATCCGGAAATCCATTTCCGTGATTCCCAATGAGCAGGTACATATTCTCCAGAATGAGGGTCGGTACTGGGCACAATAAATGCAGATATGCCTTTGGTATGCATAAATCTGCGTAAGGCTTCAATTCTATCAGATATACGGTTCATGATGTAAATGAATTTAAGGAGATTCTAAACAAACATGACAAAAATAATAAATGGTGTGGAAAGGGGAGGCTTGATTTTGTCTGAAGTTGATTTTTTGAATAAAATCTTTTGGAAAGTTTTGTAAATAAAGAAAGTATGTGTAATTTTGCGCCGCAAATTGACTGCGAAATAATTTAATAACAACATACTTAATTTTAAAAACATGATTGTAGTACCAGTAAAAGAAGGCGAAAACATTGAAAAAGCGCTGAAGAAATTCAAAAGAAAATTTGAAAAAACAGGTGTTGTAAAAGAACTGAGAAGCAGACAGCAGTATGACAAACCGTCTGTTTTGAAGAGACTTAAAATGGAACGTGCTATTTACGTTCAGAAAATGCAGCAGAACGAAGATTAATAATTCTGCAAAACTCTTGAATTATTGAATTCTTTTTCATAAATTCGTTGCTGAGAATAAAAGCGATGTTTCTATGTTGAAAGATTCTTTTCTGAAGTATTTGCTTCTTGAACGGAATTATTCCGAAAAGACAATTCTTAGTTACGGGATAGATTTGGATGGGTTTGAAGCATACTTTAAGAGTGTGGACGAAGAATTTGAGTTTACCAGCGTGGATGCGGATGTGGTTCGTGGATGGGTGCTCTCATTGATGGATGAAGGTCGCGCTGAAACAACGGTAAACAGGAAGCTTAGTTCGCTTCGCTCTTTTTATCATTATTTGCTACGTCAGAAGTTGGTGGCGGTGGATCCGGTGGCGAAAGTTGTCGGTCCGAAGAAAAAGAAGCCTTTACCAGTTTTCGTAAGAGATGAGGCGATGAATCAACTTCTTGATGGATTCGAATTCCCGCAAACTTTTGAGGGGGTGCGTGATAAGGCTATGCTTGAGGTGCTTTATTCTACTGGCATGCGGCGCGCTGAATTGATAGCTTTGAGGGATGAAGATGTTGATTTTTCGGCATTGGTGATAAAAGTGACAGGAAAAAGAAATAAACAGCGCTTAATTCCTTTTGGGGATAGACTGCAAGAGGTTTTGAGTGCGTATTTACAGGAAAGAGCTCGTTTTTATTCGGGTGAATGTGAGGCTTTCTTTATTCGAAAGAGTGGGGCAAGGCTTTCTCCTTCATCTGTGAACTATATTGTGAAGCGATACCTTTCAAAGGTTGTGACGCTGAAGAAGAAAAGCCCTCATGTGTTGCGGCATACTTTTGCAACATCTATGTTAAACCATCAGGCGGAACTGGAGGCGGTAAAAGAATTGCTGGGACATGAAAGCTTGACGACAACAGAAGTTTATACTCATACAACTTTTGAGGAGTTAAAACAAGTTTATGAACAAGCTCATCCTAGAGCGTAAAGAAAAGGAGGTATTTATGGAAGTAAGAATTCAATCCATTCATTTCGATGCATCTGACAAACTGGAGGCTTTTATTCAGAAAAAAGCTGAGAAGCTCGAGAAGTTTTGCGATAATATAATGAAAGTAGAGGTGTCTTTGAAAGTTGTAAAACCTGAAACTGCAATGAATAAAGAAGCAGGGGTGCGCGTGTTGGCGCTGAATTCAGAGTTTTATGCGGAAAAAATAAGTGATACATTCGAAGAATCGATAGATGTGTGCATGGAGGCACTGTCTAAGCAACTGTTGAAGGCAAAAGAAAAACTTCAAGGTAAATAAAAAAGTTGCGTAAAAGTTTTGTGATTAAAAAATAATATCTAACTTTGCAGCCGCTAAGTTATGGAAAATGACGAGGCTGCAAAGTTTGATTTTGCCTCTTTAGCTCAGTTGGCCAGAGCACGTGATTTGTAAT
>UMHY01032812.1_pt1 | contig 17342 bp, 19 predicted proteins | sample 1965661 | NCBI WGS metagenome assembly UMHY01 (sample SAMEA4836112, study PRJEB28245) | human gut metagenome | biome: gut microbiome; material: fecal sample | place: Denmark | collected 2008
AAGGACACAGGCAGCACGCATAGCCCAGATGGGGATCACTCTAATGACTTCACTACCCCGATTCAGTTCAAGCTGAAATACGAAGGAACCAAGTGGGTGCTTGAAGGTGAGATGCCCAAGGATAAAACCTTACACTTTACCTGCACCGGCCAGCACGAGACCCCGGAAATGCCCATGTATCCCATGGCCGACAACATCAGCGGTCTGGGTGATCAGATCGTCGCGGTGCTCTGCAACAATGTTCCGACCGGTCAGCAGTCCGGCAAGTATTACGGCCTGATTGGCGGCGGCTTTACCTCAACAGCTCCCACGCTCAATGCGGATAAGGTGTACGAAAGCACCATTACCCTTATTCCCTCCGTGTACTGCAACCAGTTCAGCGTCGACACGGGCATCATGCACAAGGTGCTCTCCGCGCAGACCACCGATGGTCTGAAGTTCGTAGTGAAGTACGACAGCTCCACAAAGATGTGGAAGCCCGCAGAGGAAGTTAAGCAGATGGCCATTTGGGTGACGTGCGACAAGCATGAGACCGACACACCAGTCCCCACCGAGTTCACCATCACCTTTAACGGCAACGGCGGCACACCCTCTGTCGGCAGTATGAGAACCACCAATCAGAAGCTGACCTCTCTGCCCACCGCAACCCGCAGCGGCAGATACAGCTTTGACGGCTGGTACACCGCGGCAAGCGGCGGCACAAAGATCACGACCGCTACTGTATTCTATGAAAACACCGCTGTGTACGCCCACTGGACCTACATCGGCAGTGGTGGCAGCAGTAGCGGCGGTGGCGGCTACACCTACCACACCATCAGGGCGATCTCCGGTTTGAACGGCTCTATCTCCCCCTCCGGCTGGACCTCCGTCCGTCACGGATGGGAACAGACCTTCGCCATCACCCCGGACAAGGGCTACGCCGTGGCCAAGGTGCTGGTGGACGGTAAGAGCGTGGGCTCTGTGAAATCTTACACCTTCAAGAATGTCACAAAGGATCACACCATCGAGGTAGTCTTTATGAAGGCAAATGGTAACCCCCAGACCGGCGTGTTCGTGGATGTGCCGGAGGGCAGCTACTATGAGGAAGCGGTCGACTGGGCGGTTAAAAATGGAATCACCACCGGCACGGGTAATAATTACTTCACGCCGGATGGCATTTGTACCCGTGCGCAGGCTGTGACCTTCCTTTGGAGAGTTGCCGGAAGCCCCACACCCAAAACAGAAGCAATGCCCTTTGAGGATGTGCTGAATGGCAGCTACTATTACGAGGCCGTCCTGTGGGCGGTGGAGAACGGTATTACCGTTGGCACGAGCGCAACGACCTTCAGCCCCGAGCTTACCTGCTCCCGCGCACATATTGTGACCTTCTTGTGGAGAGCAGCCAATTCTCCCTCTGCAAAAACGGCCAATCCCTTTACCGATGTAGCCGCGGACGCCTACTATATCGACGCTGTGCTGTGGGCGGTCAAACATAAGATCACGGTCGGGACAACGCTATCCACCTTCAGTCCTGATGAGGGTTGCACCCGCGCACAAATCGTGACTTTTCTGTACCGTGCTCACAGCAAGTAATTAGGGATGACGTATGCACCCGCTGAAATGCTATCACCTCGCGGCAAGCGAGATGGATTTGTATAAGCTATTTCATGGAAAACCTTCAGAGAGGGCTAAGAAAGGAGATCGGGTCCTGCTTATCAGAACGATCCAATTGACAGCAGACCTAACGGTGACTTGCCCCGTAACCTTTCTAATGCTGCCAGACATTCAGTTTATCACGAAGCCCTTTGCGCTGCGCACGGCTTGGGAAGATGACAGAAGTTCTGCGGTGCTGTGCTTTCAATCATGCTCGAAAGCAGAAAGCGTTCTCTCCCTTCTGTACTCTCACGAATGATTCTATTGGCAGCAGATAACTCTTTATCCGCAACGAGCAACTGCCAGATCATCCATACGCTGGCATAATTCCACAACAGGCAAAGGACAGCGCGGCGGACGGTTAACAACACCGGCCTCCGCGCTGTTCCTTTTTCGCCACAGGAAACTCTGTACGACATTCACAACCCATGAGCCATGCCGCCATCCCACGCGGCAGGAGAAAACACTATGAAAAAGATCACTCGATTTCTGTTTTGCACCTTCGTCGCCATTATGCTGATGGGGACGGCGATCAGTGCCACCGCTTGCCATCAGAAAGAGGAATATCCCAGCGTACCCGAAGTGACCGAGCCACAGCCCACCGGCGAGATCATCCCCACCGTGGACCGGCAAAAGGAGCTGAAGGCCGCCAAGAAGAATAACTCCGATACCGTGGCGTGGCTGTATATGCCCGGTGCCGAGGTGGACGACCCCGTGGTGCAGGCAAAGGACAACGCTTACTACCTGCAAAAGGACGAGAACGGAAACTACAGCGAATGGGGCTGCTACTACGCCCACTGTGACAACCGTTTGAGCAGCCGGAGCAAGCTGGACAGGAATACCGTCATCTTCGGACACTCCGCCAGCAACTGTGACCCGGACGGACCAAAGCTCACGAAGCTCCATCGGTATATGGATGCGGACTATGTGAAGGAGAACCCGTATATCTACCTCTCGGTGAAGGGCGAGGACATGGTCTTCCAGATCACGGCCTGCTTCATCACGGATATTGACTTTGATTACATCGCTCCCAACCCCACAGGTGAGGAGCTGACAAACTTCTTTGAGCAGGTGGCAAAGAAGAACTGTCTGGAATTTGACGGTGTAACCTTCGGTGAGGAGGACACCGTGCTGACCCTTTCCACCTGCTGCCGGAAGTACGATGAGTACAATACCGGCAACCAGCGGCTCGTCCTCATGGCGAAGCTGCTGCCGGAGGGTGCTATAGCGCAGGACTTCACCGTGCGCCTTGCTCCAGAACCGGAGATGCCTTAAATAGACCAAAACGGAATACGATACCCCCTGAAAAAGATCCGGCAGGCGTTCGACTGCAGGCGGTGCAGCGGTCATAAGGGCTGACGCACCCCCTGTCCAAGCTAACGGAACAACCATCATGTCGAAAGCGGGAGAGATTGCTGTATCGCAATCTCTCCTTTTTTCTGCCGTGATCTCCCGGCTTATCCGCAGGCGCCTCACTTGCACGGCAATGAAAAAACATTGGCTCAATGCCAGGACAGGCGGTTTTTATGGGGTATCCTCACATCCGCGGTACAGTCGTCGCTGCCGAATGGCAGCCTTCCTTCATTCACCTATGGCCGGGCATCGGATGCCCTGACTTTTTGCGTCCTTTTGAGGATACCCCGCCTCCGTCCGCCATCGTTACCCTCGAATATCCTTATGCCCACAGCGGTGTCGCTGTGGGCCTTTTTGCGCCCTGTGCGCGACCCCGCTGCCGCGGCCCGCCACCCGTTTCTGAGATTTGCAGCCAACCAAATTTCAGAATACGGAGGAACCATATATGGGCTTTAATTACGCGGCAGAAAAGAAGAAGTTTGAAACGCTGTGGGCAAGACTCCGGCGTGAATATAGGGCGGCCGGGATGTCCGATGCCGCCATCCAGAAGATGCATGACTTCGATTGGGAGGTGTTCAAACAGGAGAGGATCTATCGCCTTCATACGCAGGACTTGGGCATCGGCATCTTTGACGAGCCTTCCGCCGAGCAGGAGGACAAGTCCGCATTGATGAAAAAGTTTCTGGAATCGGTCAGCCGCTGGGACGATTACACAACGGCGTCAAGGTACAGCTGGATCGAAGAAGTTGATGATCCGTCGATCTACAAGCAGCTTCAAGCATTGAGGAAGGCAGACCTTGAGCTCTTGACCCTCATTGTAGTGGATGGACTTTCTCAAACGGAGATTGCAGCCGTTTTGGGGTGCTCCCCACAGAACATTTTTGGCCGTCTTAAAAAAATACGAAAAATTTTCCAAAAGTGATTGAAAAAATCGCGTTCTCGCTGCCTACCACATGAGGGGATCTTTTTCATGATCCCTCTGAACCTTGAAAAACACCGCCCAGGCGGTCATATCCGGTGACTGGAATACCTTTGCTGACGGCGCGAGCGTCAGACCGGGTGCGCGAGGACCACCTGTGCGGAGCATTCTCCGCATATTAGGACGGCCAAAGGAAGGTGCAGAGCGATACCCACCCAGGTCAAATGCAGCTTTGGCAGGCTGCTTCGCCATGACCCTGTCAGCTTACAATGATACTCCTGTACGCAGCTCCGAGAGATCCTCGGAGGGGTGAAACTCCCGTGACGCGCGCCAGCGCGGTTCCAGCCGCCGCCCTTGCCTGGGGAAGTAGTGTCGAATACAGGCAGCAACGCAAGAGCAAGAAGGCCGCTCCGCAAGGAGCAGTTCCGCCCCGATACGGAGCGGCCTTTTCTGCTTTGCGGCAGAAGTATGGGGATCGTCCACTTCTTTCTTTTATTTGGACGGCCTGCAATCGATTTTTCTCCTTATCCCCCGGACGATCCTCATATTTGTGCCGCAAGGCAAAATTCAGAAAAGAGGTGCTGACATGGATCAGAACATCAATTATTACGGCATCATCCTTCTGCTGCGCCAGCTTCGGGAAAGCGGCAGCTTCAGCGAAAAGGAGCTGCGGAGGGTAGCGGCGCGGATCGCCGCGGACAGCGGCGCGGACATTATGATTTCTCTCTGATTTTCTTCATCTTTCAGTAGCTTTCTGACCAAGGTTGTGGTAGTGTTTGTGTTGCAAAAACAGGAGGTGAGCAGGCATGGCGGAAAAGCATCTGACAGACGGCACGACGGCACTGGCAGCGCAGCCCCGCGTCATCAAGATCGAGGCGGCGGAGAAGCCGCAGAATGCGCAGCTGCGAGTAGCGGCCTATACCCGCGTCAGCTCGGACTCCGATGACCAGCTCAACTCCTTCGCGGCGCAAAACCGCTACTACGCCGAGCTGATCTCCGGCAAGGCTGAATGGCGCATGGTGGATATCTACGCCGACGAGGGCATCACCGGCACCTCCGCCGCAAAGCGGGAGGATTTCCAGCGCATGATGGCGGACTGCCGCAGAGGGCTCATCGATCAGATCCTCGTCAAATCCATCTCCCGCTTCGCCCGGAACACAAAGGACTGTCTGGAGGCAGTGCGGGAGCTGAAGAAGCTGGGCGTCAATGTCCGCTTCGAGCGCGAGGGCATCGACACCGCCAATGTGAGCAGCGAGCTCATCACCGCCATCTATGCCGCCTTCGCCCAAAAGGAGAGCGAATCCATCTCCGGCAATATGCGCTGGAGCTACCGGCGAAGGATGGAGGATGGTTCCTTTCTCCCACCCTCCACACCGTATGGATACAGAATTATAAATAGAGAAATTGTAATTGATCCAGAACAGGCGGTGAACATCTGCAAAATATTCCAGTGGTATTTGGATGGAATCAGCAAGGAGCGCATCGCTCACAGATTGAACGAGGCAGGCGTACTCAGTGGACAAAATAAGGAGTGGGGGAAGGGTGGCATTCATTACATCCTTACAAACGAGCGATACATTGGTAACTCGCTTTGGCAAAAAACTTATACGGCAGAAGAACTTCCTGCGGTGCGCCATAGGAATAAAGGGGAGCGTGAACAATACTACGCAGAAGGAACGCATCCCCCTATTATTACGGCGGAGACTTTTGAAAGGGTTCAAAAGCTAATTCAAGCACGAAAACAAAACTATGGGAAAACTCCATCTGAAATGATTCATCGTCTCTCCCCAAAAGTCGTGTGCGGGTGTTGCGGAACAATGTTTCGGAGAAAACCGCAAAGAGGCAAGTACTACTGGTGCTGTATAAAACACGATGAGAACCGCGAGAAGTGTCATATTACTCCAATCACGGAGCAGAGTATTTATGAAGCCTTCCGCCGCCTCTACTATAAGCTCAAGCATCAGAGCCTCCCCGTTCTGGAGCGGATGCTCGAAACCCTCCGGACGATCCGTGATCGCAGGCTGCTCTGGAGCGAGGACATTGTTTCCCTCAACAAAAAAATATCCGAACTCTCCAGTCAGAATCAAACGCTGGCCTTCCTCAAGCAAAACGGCCTCGTTGATCCTGACATTTTTATATCCAAAAGCAACGAACTGACCCGCCAGCTCCGGCAGGCCAAGCTGGACAAAGAGAAACTTATGGCTGCCGAGGGGGATGCCACCGCCCAGCGGACGCGGGAGCTGATAGCCCTGCTGGAGGATGGGCCGGACTTCCTCGACCGCCCAGACACAGAGCTGTGCGGCGCGCTCGTTGCGGAGATCATCGTGGAGAGCAACGACACCCTCCGCTTCCGCCTGCATAACGGGCTGGAGCTGCGGGAATCCATTGAGAGGACGGTGCGATAATGGGAAACCGAAAGCAGCCCTTCGGCTACCGTATGACGCTGGGCGAGATCACGATCCTGCCGGAGGAGGCGGAGCTGGTGCGGTTTATCTTCCAAGGCTACAGCACGGGAGCTACGCTGGGTGAGCTGACCAAGGCACTCTGCCGGCAGGAGATCCCCTACTATGAGGGGCGGACATGGAACAAAAACATGGTCTCCCGTATTTTAGAGGATGGCCGCTACATCGGAGAGAAAGGTTATCCGGCACTCATCGAGCCGGAGCAGCTCCGCGCGGCAGCGGAAAAGAGGACGGCAAGAGCCTGCCCACCGCAGAAAACACCCGCGCAGAAGGCTCTGCGGCGGCTCTGTGGCGCGCCGCCCTCCGAGCGGGTGGAGAAGCTCGTCACCGACCTGCTCAACGAGATCATACGCTACCCCGACCGTATCCAGCCAGCGGTATCCCAAGTGGTCGGCGCTGCTTGCGGGAAAACGCGGGAGGATCTGACCACCGCGCTGGAGCGGCAGCCCATCGATGAGGACAACGCCAGAGCACTGCTCCTTCAACTGGCGGCAGCGCAGTACGACGCCATCGGGAGCACGGAATACGAAACCGTGCGGCTGCGGCGGCTGCTCACCGGCCGCAAGCCCATGACAGAGTTGGACTCTGGGGTGCTACAAAGTGCGGTATCCAAAATAGTCATTACGAACAAATGCGTGACCGTGACGCTGAAGAACGGACAGACCATAGAGAGGAGAGATCAGCCGTGAACGAAACCGCCCCAAGAGTCATTAAGATCCCGGCAAAGCCGGAGTCGGTCCGGCAGGCGGAGCTGCAAAGACAGCTCCGGGTTGCCGCCTACTGCCGGGTCTCCACCAAAGAGGAAGATCAGGCAAACAGCTACGAGGTGCAAAAGGAATACTACACTGACAAGATCATGTCCAACCCCGTGTGGACCATGGCGGGCATCTTCGCCGACAAGGGCATCACCGGCACCTCGGTGAAAAAACGCGAGGACTTCATGCGCATGATCCGCCACTGCCGCCAGAGGAAGATAGACGTCGTCCTCACCAAATCGGTATCCCGCTTCGCCCGCAACACGGTGGACTGCCTCTACTACACACGGGCGCTCAAGGAGCTGGGCATTGCCGTCATCTTTGAAAAAGAGAACATCAATTCGCTGGAGGAGGACAGCGAGCTGCGCATCACGCTCTCCGGCGCCTTCGCGCAGTCCGAGAGCGAATCCATCTCCGCCAATGTCACATGGGGCAAACGCCGTGCCATGGAGAGCGGAAAGGCGACCATCCAGTACAAATACCTCTACGGCTACCGCAGGGGCGCGGACGATAAGCCGGAGATCATCCCGGAGGAGGCGGAGGTCGTCCGCTGGATCTACGAGCGATACCTCGCCGGGGCCAGCACACGGATGCTGCGGGACGAGCTGCATGAGCAGGGCGTGATATATTCCGAAAAGTCACCGCAATGGACGCTGCCTCATATCAAGAGCATCCTGCGGAATGAGAAATACTGCGGCGACGTGCTGATGCAGAAGACCTTTCAGCAGGATGTCATCAACCGCAAGGTCATCAAAAACACAGGGCAGCTCCCCATGTACCTCATAGAGAACCACCACGAGGGCATCGTCAGCCGCGAGAAGTACAACGCGGTGCAGGCGGAGATGGCGCGGCGCAAGGCGGCAAAAAGCCCCTCCAAGAGAGCCTCCACCGGTCTTGCCGCCTACACCAGCCGCTACGCCCTCTCGGACCGGCTGGTGTGCGGCGAGTGCGGAACGCTGTACCGCCGCTGCACATGGACGCGCCCCGATGGAAAGCGTGTCGTGTGGCGCTGTGTAAGCCGCCTGGACTACGGCAAGAAATACTGCCACAGCTCGCCCACGCTGGACGAGGCACCGCTCCAGCAGGCGATCATAGCCGCCCTCAACACTATTCTGCCGGACTTGGATGGCCGCATCCGCCAAATCACGGAGGCGTTGGAGGCAGAGGTCATCCCGTTCCCCGGCAGCGGCATGAGCCTTGGCGACATCGACCGCAGGCTGGCGGAGCTGGAGGTGCAGTTCCAAAGGCTGCTGGAAAAGGCGGCGGATGATCCCATCGCCTATGGGGATCAGTTCAAGGAGATATTGGACGAGCAGACCGCGCTAAAGGAGCTGCGGGCAACCATCCTTGCGGAGAGCAAAGAACACGCCGAAGCGGATCGGCGCATCAGGGATGCCGCGGGGATGCTGGAAAACGCCGTGCCCCACATCGCGGAATGGGACGAGAGTGCCATCCGGCAGTTGGTGGCGCAGGTGAAGGTGCTGTCCAAGAACGAGATCAGCGTGACGCTCAAGAGCGGCATCGAGATCCGCCAGGGCATATCAGACTAAAAAAGGAGATGGAAAAATGGTATTTGTGACCGGCGATTGTCACGGAAACTTCCGGCGTTTCCAATCGGAATGCTTCCCGGAACAAGCTAACATGACGAAGGATGACACGGTCATCATCACAGGCGACTTCGGGGGCGTTTGGTTTGGTGACAGCCGCGACGATGAAACGCTGGACTGGCTGGAACGCCTGCCCTTCACGCTTGCCTTCGTCTGCGGCAACCACGAAAACTATGACGCGCTGGCGAGATACCCCGTAGCGGAGTGGCACGGCGGCAAGGTACACTGCGTTCGCCCTCATGTGCTGCACCTGATGCGCGGTCAGATCTTCGAGCTGGAGGGCTGCCGCTTCTTCACCATGGGCGGCGCGAAAAGCCATGACATCGAGGATGGGATTCTGGAGCCGGATGCCCCGGATTTTGAGCGAAGGCTCATGACGCTCCAGCGCAAGCCCAGAGCGAGATACCGCGTCAACCATATCTCATGGTGGGCGCAGGAGCTGCCCTCCGATGGGGAATACACCGAGGCACGGCGAAACCTTGACGCGGTCGGCTGGCAGGTGGACTACATCATCACCCACTGCGCTCCCACCAGCATCGCCCTCATGGGGAGCCGCCACAACGAGGCGGATCGGCTCACGGATTTCTTGCAGGAGGTACGGGAAAGAGCAAAATACCACTACTGGCTGTTCGGCCATTATCATGACAACAGAGCCATTGACGAAAAGCACATCCTGCTGTGGGAGCAGATCGTGCGGGTCATCTGAAGCAGGTCAAAGCAGAGGAAAACACGGTGACACCGCCGTGCTTTTCTCTGCTTTGAGCGTTGATCAGGCGCATCGCGCCGGAAAGGAGAAGCTATGAATATCCGCAAGCCCACAGATTACACCACCCTGTTCACCGCGCTGGACGCCGCTGTTGCGGCGCAGCTCCCGCAGATGGAGCTGTACTGCGAGATCGGTCGGGTGGTCAGCGGCAGAGCGGAGAAAGGCGCGGCTGTCGCGGCGTCGGAATATCTGCAAGCCATCTATCCCGCAGCCGATGGCTTCTCTCCCCGCAATGTGCGCCGGATGCGGGACTTCTTCCGGATGTACGGCGACACATTGGATTTGCTGGCGGAGGCAATGCATCTGAACTGGACACAGAATGTGGTCATCATGGAGGCCGGATTGACCATGGATGAGAGGTGCTGGTACATTTGGAAGGCCGCCGAAAGCGGCTTATCCAAAAAGGAGCTGCTGCGGATGATTGAGAGAGCCGAACATTCGGAAATTGCTCTTGGCGAAAACGAGGATACCTGCTATACTGTAGAAAAAGATGAGTTTTCGGAGAAGAATCGGTATGAAGAATATCCTGTTTATCTGCCATGGGAACATCTGCCGCAGCCCGATGGCCGAGTTTGTGATGAAGGACTTGGTGAAAAGGGCTGGGCTTGCCTCACAGTTCCATATCGAATCGGTGGCTACCAGCCGGGAGGAGATCGGCAACCCGGTCTATCCCCCGGCGCGGCGCAAGCTGGCAGAGCATGGAATCTCCTGCGACGGCCACGCGGCGCGGCAGCTCACCAACCAGGACTACGACAAGTACGACCTGCTGATCGGCATGGACAGCGCGAACCTGCGGAATATGTACCGCATCTGCGGCGGCGACTTTGCCGGCAAGCTGCACCTCCTGATGGACTACACCGACCACCCCCGCGATGTTGCCGACCCGTGGTACACCGAGGACTTCGAGTCGACTTGGCGTGATGTGCTGGAGGGCTGCCAGGGATTGCTGAGAGAATTGTTGCAGGAGCGAGGTGAACAGAATGGCACAGAATGATAAGATCCAGCTATTCGAGGACAAGCGTATCCGCACGGCGTGGGATGAGAAAAAAGAGGAATGGTATTTTTCCATCGTTGATGTGGTGGCTGTTCTAACCGACCAGCCAGATCAGCGTCATGCGGCGAAGTATTGGAGTGTCCTCAAGACGCGCCTGAAAAAAGAGGGCAGTGAGTTGACTACAAATTGTAGTCAACTGAAAATGCGTTCTGCGGATGGCAAGCGATACAATACCGATGTGGCGGACACAGAGCAGCTCCTCCGTATCATCCAGTCCATCCCGTCACCAAAGGCAGAGCCGTTCAAACTCTGGTTGGCACAGGTTGGCCGGGAGCGCATTGAGGAAACCATAGACCCGGAGCTGACCATCGAGCGGGCACTGGAAACCTATCTCAAAAAGGGGTACACCCGCGAATGGATCAACCAGCGGCTGCAAGCTATTCAGGTCCGCAAGGAATTGACGGACGAATGGGACGCCCGCGGCGTTCAGAAGGGCGTGGAATACGCCATCCTTACCGATGAGATCTCCCGTGCGTGGTCGGGGATGTCCACCCGCCAGTACAAAAATCTGAAGGGATTGAAAAAGGAAAACCTCCGTGATAACATGACTACGCTGGAGCTGGTGCTGAATATGCTGGCGGAGGCTACCACTACGGAAATTTCCAAGCAGAAAGCACCAAGCACATTTTCAGAGAACATAGCGGTTGCCCGCGAGGGTGGTGAGGCCGCCGGAATCGCACGGAAGGCGGTCGAGGAACGCACAGGCGTTCCCGTCATCACCTCCAAGAACGCTGCGCAACTCAATCAGGTCGTGACCGACCTTCTGGAAGGGGCAGCCGCGGATACGAACGAGATGCCAGAGGAAAAATAGCGTTTTCACATAACCGTTTTTCATGTGACCAGTTGGCAGCTTCTGAAAGCACCTATCAAAAAAGTTTGTGAAAAGTTAAAAAAGAACGAAGAATTCCGACTTACACATGGTATTTTTGAACCGGGGGTTCAAAAATCTACAGTGGTACGGCATGACAACACGAAAAAAGACACGCAGAAGCGTGTCTTTTTTCGTGTTGGTACGGTTTTGCAGCGCAAAACCGGTCGCCTGCGGGCGGGTGACTGAACGCGCAAGGGAAACACGACTAAGGTTTCCCTTGCACACATTCCCTTCCTTGCGATATGCGGGAGTGCGGACAACAAAAGTTGTGGGCAATTACACTCGCCTCCAAAAGCCCATGGCTTTTGGAGGTTGTCCTTTGCCGCAATTGACAAATACGGCTGTCCCATGGTACAATGAAACTCCAAAACAAGTGTGGATTTTTCTGGAGCATTGGCTCCATTTTTCGCCACGCATCCGACAGGGTGTGCGGCGTTTTTTTATTAAGAGGAACGACGGATGAACATATTTTACCAACTCATCGGGTTCGGCGCACTGATCGCCATGGGTCTCAGCTACTGGCAGAATGACAAGCGTACCATCTTGCTGTGGCAGGTGGTGGCCAACCTGATCTTCGCCATCCACTACACGCTGCTCCACGCACGCTCCGGCGCACTGTGCAGCTTTTTCCAGATCGTCGTGCTGCTGCTTTTCCTATTGCAGGAGAAATTCAACTGGAGTAGACTGGTCACCGCGATACCCATCGTGGCAGTATTTCTGCTGATTGCCGTGGTGACCTATGAGACGCCAGTGACGGTACTGCCCATCGTGGCATCGTTGGCGGCGTTACTGCCGTTCTTCCAGTCCAGGCGGTGGGTGATACAGGTGGCGGGCATTGCCAGCGGCCTGTCGTGGCTGGTGTATGTCATTGCGGTACGGTCGTATTCCGGCATGGTGACAGAGTCGGTACTGACCATCATCACGGCGGCGTCCCTGCTGAAGAAGGAATCCAGAAAGCCCTGAACGGACAGACCCCCGGCACATTGTGCCGGGGGAGTCTGCCGAAGGGGTGCGCCGCGTCAGGCGTAGTGCTTCAGCCCCTGCGCCATGGATGAGGCGGTGCAGCGGCGGGCATGGCAGGAGAGCGTGTCACGTTTCTCTCCGGCGCACCGGGTGGCTGCTATCAGCGCGGCCAGTCTCCGCTTGCGGGGGACTAAGGGAGTATCCTGTTTCATTTGCTTTGCCATGGAATATACCTCCGTTCGTTTTACTACCACTATCATAAAACAACGGACGGTCTGTTCCATTGGCAAAAATAAATGAACATTTCTCTGAAAATTGTGATAGTATCACAAGGGGGGGCAGAAGCCATGACATCACAGCACACAGCGGACTATCCCACACTGCAGGAGGTGCTGCGCCTGCCCGTGTTCGCAGGCTGCACGGTCTGCGGCGGCGCGGCGGGACTTGGCCGTAGAGTCAGCGGTGTCAATCTGACGGACACACCGGACTACGCGCGCTGGCTGGCGCAGGGAGAACTGCTCATCACCACTGGTTTTGCCATCGCAGACGATCCGCAGGCCGTGGATGCGCTGCTGCCCACGGCGGCAGAAAAAGGCCTGTCCGGCGTGGGTATCAAGCCGGGGCGCTACCTGCCCAGCCCCCTGCCGGCGGCGCTGGCGGAGAAGGCTGACCGACTGGGACTGCCGCTGCTCCAACTGCCGACCGATATGCGCTTTGCCGAGTTGGCCGATGCGGTGTCCCGCGAGATCGCACGGCGGCGAATACCGGCGGAGCAGGAGCGGCAGCTGGCCGTACTACTGCACCATCTCATCTCTGGCGCGCCGCTGAGCGAAGCGATGGAGCGTCAGGCGGCGGAGTCCGGTATCCATTTGGAATGTCCGCATATCCTGATGTGGATACGGGCTGATGCGCCGGAATTGCAGCGGCGCTCTTGGCTGCACGAGGCAGAAGAGTGCTGCCGGGCGTTGGGCGCGGACATGTGGGGGGCACTGTTGGAGGATGGCCTTCTGCTGGTGCTGGAGGCGGACGACCTGTTCGCGCTGGAGATACCGCTGTGGCAGGTGATGGCGGACTTTGCCGCCGTCCACGGCGTTATCTGCGGCGTCAGCCGCCCCTACGGCGGTACGATGGGCTTTCAGAAAGCAGACCGCAGTGCCCGTGCGGCGCTCCACATGGCGGCGCGAACGGAAGCACCCTGCGTGACAGACGACCCAGCGGGGGTGGTACGGCTGCTGGAGGAATCCTCCCCGGCGGAAACGGACGCCTATATCCATCGGCAGCTGGGAACGCTCCTGCGGCAGCCAGAGCCGCGGCGGCAAGAGCTGCTGGACACGCTGGCGAGCTGGCTGCGCTGTATGGGCAACCAGCGCCGGATGGCGCGGGAGCTGCACCTGCACTACAACACCGTGAGTTACCGGCTCCAACAGCTATGGTTGCTGCTGGAGGCCGATCCGGTCGATCCGATGAAGCGATTGGCGTTGGAAACGGCCCTGTATCTGTACCGGTACAGGCGCACATAAAGGAGTGACTGATCATGGATAAGAGCAGGACGAGCGGTGAATGGGAACGGATGGTGTCGGGGCAGCTCTATACGCCTGTCGATCCGGAGATTGCCAAGCGGCACCGGGTTGGTATGCGCCGCTGTGACCGGTTCAACCGCCTCCCGCTGTGGTGCGCAAAGACCAAACAGCGTGCGCTGGAGCGCCTGATCCCCTCCGCAAAAGGGAAGAATTTCGAGGCGTTTGCACCCTTTTACTGCGAGTACGGCGTGAATATTTATGTGGGGCGGAACTGTTTCATCAACTACAACAGCGTATTTCTGGATGTAGCGCCCATTACGCTGGGGGACAATGTGCTCATTGGACCCAATGTGACGCTGGCCACGCCCAACCATCCGTTTATCGCCGAAGAACGAGCCTATACAGACTACCCCAACGGCTGCCATGCGTTGGAGTATGCCGAACCCATCACCATCGGGGATCACTGCTGGCTGTGCGCCGGTGCGACGGTGTGTGGCGGCGTGACCATCGGAGCGGGCAGCATCATCGCCGCAGGCGCGGTGGTGACACGGGACATCCCGCCCAACAGTATCGCTGCCGGTGTGCCCGCCAGAGTGCTGCGGCAGATCGACGAGCGCGACCGCCTGCATGTATGGGAGAAGTATGTGAAGAACGAACTGCCCGATGCGCAGCGGTGACAACAAAACCCGGGAGCAATTACAAAAACCGCCTCAAGCAAGTTGCTTGAGACGGTTTTTATATGCGGAAAGTTAGGAGAATTGAAACCTGATTTGACCACTACTGAACATTTTGCGATCCGACTGAGTTATCTTTCGTCATATCTCCAGCATTCCCTGCAATCCTGCGCTGGCGGCCTTTTTGTTCTTGTCGAAGGCGTGGGTGTAGATGTCCAGCGTGGTAGAGGCGGCATAGATCTTCCGCAGCCGCTTGGTGAAGGTGTCCGGACGGATGAGCTGCCCGCGCTCGTCGGTGAACTTGATTATTCTGCGTTTTTTGATAGAATGAGCATATCGGGTGGCAGACATGAAGCAGATATGCGAATCTGCCCGTGTGCAGTGGGCCTTGGGCGCGTCGATGCTGCTGTATTTCAAGGGCATCACCTCTGCGCTCCACGATGTTGATTTAATGGTTGCTGACCATGACGCCGAATGTGTCCGCACGATTTTATTGGAAATGGGCGAGCTCCGCCCATCTGACCCCGTGCCGAATCCCATGTGCCGGACGAAGACCTTTATGGAATTCCTCATAGAATCGATCGAGGTCGATGTCATGGCAGGCTTTGCCATCGTGCATGAGGGAACGGTCTATGATTGTTCTCTGCGTGAAGAACAGATCGTGGAGAAAATGCCGCTTGGGACAGAAGTCATCCCGCTGCAATCGCCGCAGTTATGGTGCAAATACTATCGGCTGATGGGACGGCCTCAGAAGGTGGACATGATTGAGAAAGCATTGTTGTGCAGCATCACATCGCAGCAGTCTTCTCGAAATAATATGGAATAAAAAGCGGCATCGGATGTGAAAAAATCATTTGAAATCCCGATTAGCCTCTGCTATAATAGGCGTACAGCGTGTGGCGTTTCTGCGTAAATCCAGTTGCAGAGCAGCCACACGCTTTTTTGCGGAATCGGGTGAGAAATGGCAAGATGGGAGAAAACTTCATAGGCAAATCGTGTAGCAGAAATGCGTAAGTCCGGATATGTTGGGACTTACGCATTTTTTATTGTTTTCAAAAAGATAACATGATATACGAGCGACAAGATTTGTCACAGATGAGCGCGCAGGGCTGAAGTATTGTCCCCCTGCGGACAATGAGGCACCATTGTAGCCGCCCGTGCAGGACAGCACCATTTTTACATCCTATCCGGAAATAGGTTTAATATTTTTGATTATATTATTGACATAGATGAAATATTATGGTATCTTGAAAGTGAAGGAGGGAGATCGCTATGAAATTCTCTGGTCAGTGTCCTGTGTGCGGGGCGGCACTTCATTTAGCACGGCTGAGCTGCCCCGGCTGCAAGGCAGAGTTCCCCACCGATGAACCCCTTTCCCCTTATGAGTGCCTTGCCCCGGAATACGCCCGGTTTTTGCAGACCTTTCTCGCCTGCCGCGGCAGCATGAAGGATGTGCAAAACAAGCTGGGCATCTCTTACCCCACAGCCAAGAAAAAACTCGATGAGTTGCTGCTGCAATTAAACCTACGCGGCGAGGAAGAAAGTGAGGCATTTGACATGAGTCTTTTTACACCAAAAGAAAGCAGCAGTACAAAGGCTTCTGACATTGTGCGGAGCAAGCTCTACGAAAATGGCGGCAGGACAACGGTGTATTCTGTTACCGGCAAGCCGTACATTATCCGGGCCGCTAAGGATGGCTGTTCCTTCCTCTGCAGCGACCTGCCTATGAAGCCGCCGCTTACCTACGATGTTTTTGATGTTATCGTGGATCTGCTGCTTCGTGAGGGCGGCTCTGCCCGCAAGGGGATGGGACGCAATTCTCCCCTTGGCGAAGGTGGCTGCACGGAGGATACTGTTGTCGGTGCCATTGGCAAATACTATTTCAAAGCCCCTGCTGGAAAATATGTGTTTGACCCTGTGTTTGTGCTGGCGGCGGTGCTGGATTGGGCGGGTATTGCTCACAATGAGCGCGGCTATCTGACGCTGACCGCTGACTACCGTTCCCTGCTGTCCAGATAGGGGCAATGCTGTCTTTTCTGCTGTGGGTGGTCGTAATAACCATCATAAAGCTTTTCAAGGATAATGATTTCTAAACATCAAAATCCGTTCACAGTTCAGACCGTTTCCTTTGCCGGTGACAGCATCGTTGACGAGTGCGTGGACATCATCGCGGAGCTGTATTGAGATGACATTTTCTCAAAAATTCGTTTGAAATCGAGTTTCGAATTTGATAAAATAAAGCCATACAAAGGTATCACGGGAGTGCATCCGGTGCAGTGGGCGTTGGCGGCAGACTGGCGCGCACAGGCTGTTTGTTCACTGATCATCTCTCTGAAAAAGGGCATCCGTTCTGACCGGGCGGAGGCTGAGGGAGGTGAAATCAATGAAGCGCGTAAAGGCAGCGTGCATCCTGCAAACACTGGTGTTTGCACAGAAGGACGATTACGGTCTGACCCGTGAGCAGCAGTTCAAGGTCAACCACGACGAAGTGAGCCACTACAAGGCGACGATGGACAGAAGCCGCACCCGGTATCAGATCACCGAGGAAACCGAGCAGAGCGACGGATCTGTGCTGGTTCGCGTCCGCAAGCAGTATAACGACAAAGCTGATGTAAGCGAATACTTCAACTAACACCAAACCCGCCCGATGGAAGTCAGGCGGGTTTGTGATAGAAAGCGTGGATATTTGAACGGTGGGCGTGTAGACCGGCTTGGGGGCATCCTGATACGGTGGTGCAAATCGCCTGACAGTGCTGAGCGGCATAA
>UMHY01057404.1_pt1 | contig 17095 bp, 12 predicted proteins | sample 1965661 | NCBI WGS metagenome assembly UMHY01 (sample SAMEA4836112, study PRJEB28245) | human gut metagenome | biome: gut microbiome; material: fecal sample | place: Denmark | collected 2008
TGTGCAAGCGAACTGGATTTTTAGAAGCGAAGCGACGCTAAAATCTAGTGAGACGCCATTTCGAGCGCAGCGAGATGGGGCATGCTAGCGGTATAGCGTGCTATGTTGAATAGTCCGATGCTATAGATATTCCAACACTTTCATGCAATACCGCTACGTAGCCCCCTCAGCCCTTCGGGCAGCTCCCCCGATGGGGAGCCAAGAACGTTCTTCCGCTTAACTTAATAGCATTGCCCTAGAGTGGAAGGCTGCGATACGAGAATACCATCTTCTAAAACGGCGAAGCCGCCACCTTAACCTTGAACCCTGAACCAAATGAAAGCAAAGTAAAAAGGGGCGGTGAAGAAATGAGGATTCATTTCTTCACAGCCCCTTTTCTTGATCATCTGTCGATCACGCTTTCAGCGTGCCGATGATCTCATTGACGTCTTTGACGCCATTCTTATCACACCATGCATCGAGTTCACGGACGATGCGTGCCATGGCGGTCGGGTCAGCGAGGTTTGCCGTGCCGACCTGGACGGTCTTCGCACCCGCCATCATGAATTCGACGACGTCCTCGCCGGTCATGACGCCGCCCAGCCCGCAGACGGGGATATTGACGGCTTTCGCGACCTGCCAGACCATACGAAGAGCCACGGGCTTGATCGCCGGACCGGAGAGGCCGCCGGTGACGTTGCCGAGGATCGGGGTTCTCGTTCTGGTATCGATAGCGATGCCAAGGAGGGTATTGATGAGAGAGATGGCATCAGCGCCTGCCGCTTCGACAGCTTTGGCGATGGTGACTACGTCAGTGACATTCGGAGAGAGCTTCACGATGACAGGAAGATCTGTCGCATCCTTCACGGCTTTAGTGACAGCCGCAGCCTGCTCGGGGTCCGTGCCGAAGGCTGCACCGCCGACCTTGACATTCGGACAGGAAATATTGACTTCGAGCGCCGAGATGCCGGGGACGGAGAGCAGTTTCGCACATTCGGCGTATTCTTCGACGGATTTTCCGACCATGTTCGCGATGTAGGGGCAGCCGAGTTTCTTCACTTCCGGAAGGTAGTGCTCGAGGAAGTACGGCGCGCCCGGATTTTCCAGACCGATGCAGTTCAGCATGCCGGAGGTGGTTTCCGCGATGCGGGTACCGTTATTGCCATTCCATGGCGTCGGTGCAAGGCCCTTGCCGGAAATGGCGCCGATCTCCTTCATATCGATGAACTTGGCAAGCTCAAGGCCGAAGCCGACGGTGCCGGAGGCCCCGATCAACGGACTTGCCATCGGGATGCCAAGGAAATTCACAGCTAAAGAGCTCATAATACGACCTCCTCTGCTTTGAATACGGGACCATCCACGCAGACTTTGTAGTGACCTTTGCCATCAGCTCTGTCGCATACACAGCCGAGGCAGGTGCCGATGCCGCAGCCCATGCGGCGCTCCATGGAGACTTCGCAGGGGACGTTTGCTTCTTTCGCCATCTGCGCGGTGATACGCATCATGATGCCGGGTCCGCAGACACAGGCTTCATCGACATTGCCATTCTTAAAGAGCTCGGGGAGGACGGAGACAGAGAATCCTTTGATCCCATAGGAGCCATCATCGGTGGTGACGATGAGCTCTTTCAGAGTCTTGGGGAAAAGGTCTTTCCAAAAGACTTCTTCCTTGTTGCGTCCGCCGATGACGACGGTCATCTGGCCCGGCTTTGCTTTCCTTGCCATGAAGAGGATCGGCGCGATGCCGACGCCGCCGCCGATACCGACGATATGATTTTTATCCATATCGAAAGCGGTGCCCAGCGGCCCCAAGCAGTCGACCACGTCTCCTGCTTTCAGGTGGGACATGGCTTCGGTGCCTTTGCCGACGATACGGTAAATGATCTCAAGGATGCCCTTCCCCGGTTCTGTGCCGGCGATAGAGATCGGGCGGCGCAGGATGCAGGTGGGATCATTCACCTTCACATGGATGAACTGACCGGGCTTTGCGTCTTTTGCGATGAGCGGGAGCTCGAGGCGCATGCGCCAGATCGAGGGGCCGACCAGCTCATGGGTGAGGATGCGGCCTTTTTCTACATAGCCTGCCATATCAATTCTCCTTCACATAGTCCTGAATGGCTTCAACATGCGGTTCGCTCGAAGAAGCTGCCATGACGCGCAGGACTTCCTTCGCGGTATCGAGGGAGGTGATGCATGGGATCGCAAGCTCGACAGCGATGCGGCGCAGGTCATAGCCTTCCTGCTCGATCTGGCTGCCATAGGAAATGGTATTCACGAGCATGTCGACACGGCCGGACTTCAGGTACTTCTCACAGTTTTCGCCTTTTTCATGGATCTTCTTGATGATCTCGACCGGGATGCCGAGTTTTTCGAAATAAGCGCCGGTGCCGGAGGTGCAGATGAGGTGGTAGCCCAGCTCTACGAAGCCTTTGGCGAGTTCGGCAGTTTCCGGCTTATCTCTGTCGGAGACGGTGATGAGGACATTGCCGCCTGCCGGTACGGTGAGATGAGCGGCTACGACAGCCTTGTAGAGGGCTTCCTGATAGGTGTGGCCGATGCCCATGACTTCACCGGTGGACTTCATTTCCGGTCCCAGTTTGATCTCTACGAGGCCGAGCTTCGAGAAGGAGAAGACCGGTGCTTTGATCGCGACATAGCCTTTATCCGGGACGAGGCCGAGCGGAAGTCCGGTATCCTTGAGGCTTTCGCCGAGCGCGATGCGGGTCGCGTATTCGACCATATTGATGCCGGTGATCTTGCTCATGAATGGTACGGTACGGCTGGCTCTCGGATTGACTTCGATGACATAGACCTTGTCTTTGACCACGATGAACTGGATATTCACAAGGCCCTTGACGTTCATGGCTTTGGCGATCTCTCTGGTGTAATCGGTCAGTGTCTCGATGATCTCTTGCGAGAGGTGCTGCGGCGGGTAAACCGCGATGGAGTCGCCGGAGTGGACGCCGGAGCGTTCGATCTGTTCCATGATGCCCGGGATGCAGACGTCATTGCCATCGGAAATGGCATCGACTTCGACTTCACGGCCGACCATGTACTGGTCGATGAGGACAGGATGTTCATGGGATGCAACGACGGCTTCTTTCAGGTACTGACGAAGCTCTGCCTGATCGTAAACGATCTGCATCGCGCGGCCGCCAAGGACATAGCTCGGGCGGACGATGAGCGGGTATTCCAGCTCTTCTGTCTTTGCCATCGCTTCTTCGACGGACTCGACGAGGCAACCCTTCGGGCGCGCGATACCGAGCTGTCCCATCAGGGTATCGAAGCGTTCGCGGTCTTCGGCCATATCGATGGATTCATTCGAGGAACCGATGATGCGGATGCCGCGCTTGGCCATCGGGGTCGCCAGGTTGATGGCGGTCTGTCCGCCGAACTGGCAGATGACGCCTTCCGGTTTTTCTTTGTCGATGATTTCGAGGACGTCCTGCTCGGTCAGTGGTTCGAAGTACAGAGAGTCGGAGGTATCGAAGTCGGTGGAAACGGTTTCCGGGTTGTTATTGATGACAATGGATTTCTTCCCAGCTTTGCGCAGTGCCCAGGAGGCATGGACAGAGCAGTAGTCGAATTCGATGCCCTGACCGATGCGGATCGGGCCGGAGCCGAAGACGACGACAGAGCCCTTGCCCTGCGGCTTCACTTCGTCTTCTGCGCCATAGGTGGAGTAGTAGTACGGGGTGTGCGCTTCAAATTCTGCCGCACAGGTATCGACCATCTTGAAGTCCGGATGGAAATCCAGTTTCTTCTTGAAGTTTTCGACGTCTTTCGGGGTGACTTCAGCGAAGTGTGCAATGGCTTCATCCGGCATCTGGATGCGTTTCGCCGCTTTCAGTGTCTCTTCGGTGAGGCCTTCCTTCATGAGGCGGCGTTCCATCTTGATGATGTTCTGGATCTTGTAGATAAAGAAGAGGTCGATCTTGGTGATACGGTTGATCTCTTCCGGTTCGATACCGCGGCGCAAGGCTTCGGCAAGGACGAAGATCCTTTCGTTATCGATGCGGGAGAGCAGGCAGCGGATATCATAGAGGGACTGTCCGTCGAGTTTCTTCAGGTGCAGGTAGCCTTCCCCGACTTCCAGCGAGCGGAGGGCTTTCAGGAGCGAGCCTTCGAGCGTGCGATCGAGGGCCATGACTTCGCCGGTCGCTTTCATCTGGGTACCGATGGCACGATCTGCGAGGGTGAATTTTTCGAATGGCCAGCGCGGGAATTTGCATACGACATAGTCGATGGATGGTTCGAAGCAGGCTTTCGTATTGCCGGTGATGGCATTGGTGATCTCATCGAGGTGCAGACCGAGGGCGATCTTCGCTGCGACTTTCGCGATCGGGTAGCCGGTGGCTTTCGATGCGAGCGCGGAGGAACGGCTGACACGCGGATTGACTTCGATGACATAGTACTGGTTCGTCTTGGTGTCAAGACCGTACTGGACATTGCAGCCGCCTTCGATCTTGAGGTAGCGGATGATATCAAGAGATGCGGTACGGAGCATCTGATACTGGCCATCGGTCAGCGTCTGGGTCGGAGCGACGACGATGGAGTCACCGGTATGGACACCGACAGGATCGATATTTTCCATGGCGCAGACGATGATGCAGTTGTCTGCACTGTCTCGCATGACTTCGAATTCGACTTCTTTCCAGCCGGCAATGCTGCGTTCTACGAGGATCTGATTGATCGGGGAGAGCTTGATGCCACGGTTCGCGATTTCTTCCATCTCGTAGCGATCATGTGCGATGCCGCCGCCGGTGCCGCCTAAGGTGTATGCCGGACGGATGATGACCGGATAGCCGATCTTATCGGCAAAGTCGATGGCTGGTTCCAGTTCCTCGAAAATTTCAGATTCCGGGACTGGCTGATGGATCTCTTCCATCGCAGCCTTGAAGAGTTCACGGTCTTCCGCATGCTTGATCGCATGGAGAGAAGAGCCCAAGAGCTTCACGCCGTACTGGTCGAGGACACCGGCATCCGAGAGCTGGACAGCCATGTTGAGGCCGACCTGCCCGCCCAGTGTCGCGAGCAGTGCGTCCGGGCGCTCCTTCTTGATGACTTCTGTCACGAATGGCAGAGTGATCGGTTCGATATAGACACGGTCAGCGATATCCACGTCTGTCATGATGGTGGACGGATTGCTGTTCACCAGGACGACTTCGACGCCCTCTTCACGAAGGGAGCGGCAGGCCTGGGTACCGGCATAGTCAAATTCCGCAGCCTGTCCGATGACGATCGGGCCGCTGCCGATGACGAGGACTTTCTTCACGTCTGTATTGATCATTTTTTGAATTCCTCCATGGCCTTGGTAAATTCGGTGAAGAGATAGAAATTATCCTTCGGTCCCGGGGAGGCTTCCGGATGGTACTGGACAGCCTGGATCGGAAGGGTCTTGTGACGGATGCCTTCGATGGTGCCGTCATTGACGCTTCTGTGGGTGACTTCGATGCATTCCGGAAGGTCGTCATCGGAGATCGCATAGCCATGGTTCTGGCTGGTGATATAGACGCGGCCCGTGCGAAGATCCTTGACCGGGTGGTTCGCTCCGCGGTGGCCGAATGGCAACTTGAAGGTGTGACCACCGAGTGCTGTCGCGAGCATCTGGATACCAAGGCAGATGCCGAAGATCGGTTTCTTTCCGATGAGCTTCTTGACGGTCTCTACGACGAATGGCACATCCTGCGGGTCCCCCGGTCCAGGAGAGAGGAAAATGCCGTCCGGATTTCCTGCCAGCAGCTCTTCGGCAGACGTATGCGCCGGGAAGACATGGACGGTGCAGTCATTGGCCGCAAGCGAGACGAGGATATTCTTTTTCAGGCCGCAGTCGAGAAGTGAAACCTGATATTTCCCATCGCCATAGGTATAGGGATAGTCGGTCGTCACGCGCTCTACCTGATCTCTGTGGAGCGGCTTTGCGAGTTCTTCGGCGATGAATGCATCGCTTCTGTCTGCCGAAACGATGATCGCTTTCATGACGCCCTGGGTACGGACCATGCGTGTCACGGCACGGGTATCGACATTATAAAGGCAGGGTACATGGTATCTTTCGATGAAATCGGTGATCTTTTCCTTGCATTCCCAGTTCGACGGATGCTCTGCGATCTGGTCAAGGACGAAGCCTGCTGCTGCCGGCTTTCTATTCTGCATGAAGAGATCATTCGCGCCATAGTTACCGATGAGCGGGTAGGTCAGGGTGAGGATCTGCCCTTCATATGACGGATCTGTGAAACATTCCTGATAGCCTGTCATGCCGGTATTGAAGACCAGTTCCCCCAGCCCTTCGACAGAGCCTAAAAGGTCGCCTTCGAAGCGGGCACCGTTTTCCAAAATCAAGAGGCCTTTCATTTGAGCACCTTTCCTTCTTTCATGACAATCTCTCCATCCACGATGGTCATGACCGCTTTGCCTTTCAGCGTCAGCCCTTCATAAGGAGTGAAGAGGGATTTCGTATATAGATCCTGTCCGTGGACAGTCCATTCTTTATCCGGATCGATCAGCGTAATATCTGCCGGAGCGCCTTCTGTCAGGACGCCGCCTTCGATGCCGAGGAGCTTTGCCGGGTTCACACTCATCAGCTCGACGATCTTGTCGATGGTGAAGCCCTCCTGATGGTAGAGCACCGTCAGCGTCGAGGCGAGAGAGGTCTCAAGACCTGCGATGCCGTTCGGCGCACAGTTGAAGGGAACATCCTTTTCTTCATTGCAGTGCGGAGCATGGTCCGTCATGATGGCATCGATGGTGCCATCCTTCAGCCCTTCGATCAGCGCTTTTCTGTCTTCGTCCGTGCGCAGCGGCGGTGCCATTTTGAAAGCCGCTTCATAGTGCTTCAGCCATTCGTCGGTGAAATAGAGGTGCTGCGCGGTGACTTCTGTCGAGCAGTTCACACCCTTCGCCTTAGCCTGGCGGATAAGATCGACGGCCTTGCCGCTCGATACATGCGCGATATGGATATGACAGCCGGTCAGCTCCGAAAGGAGCAGGTCGCGAGCGACTGCGATATTTTCCCCTGTCGCCGGACGTCCGGTGACGCCCATCGAATAGGAGACCTTGCCTTCATTCATGAAGCCGTGTCCGCACATCGTCATATCTTCCGCATGGTCGATGACCATCTTGCCGAGCTGATCCGCATACTCCATGGCGCGGCGCATGAAATTGGCACTCTCTACATAGTGTCCGTCATCCGAGAAAGCGACAGCGCCATCTGCTGCCATATCCCCCATCTCCGAGAGCTGCTTGCCTTCGAGATCCTTGGAGATCGAGCCGATCACGGAAACCTTCACGACACCAGTCTCAGCTATGCGGTGCTTCACATCACGCAAAACCGCCGCATTGTCGATGACAGGCTTCGTATTCGCCATAGTCGCGACACGGGTCACGCCGCCGGCAGCGGCCGCCTGTGTGCCTGTATAAATATCTTCCTTGGCTTCCTGTCCCGGTTCACGCAGATGGACATGCATATCGATGAGGCCTGGCGTGGCGAAAAGTCCCTTCGCATCGATTTCTTCTACCTCTTTGCCAGCCGCGCTGACATTCTGGCCGATTTCCTTGATCTTCCCATCTTCCACCAGGATATTTGTCACTTCATGCTGGTGCTTGGCCGGGTTTACGATGGTACCATTCTTAATTAAGAGCATCAATGTCTTTCCCCTCCGTCAGTGTCAAATATTCCAAAGCCATACGTACAGCTACGCCATTTCTGACTTCTTCCTGAATCCAGGATGCTTCATCGTAGGCTACATCATAACCGATTTCAATGCCTCTGTTCATCGGGCCCGGATGGATCACTGCCACATCCGGCTTGCAAAGTGCAAGGCGCTTCTGATTGATACCGAAAAGGCGTGCATATTCGCGGGTCGTCGGGATGAATCCGCCAGCCGCTCTTTCGAGCTGGATACGGAGGATATTGATCGCATCCGCATCCTTCAAAGCCGTCTCCAGATCATCATCGACGATGCAGCCCATCGCTTCCAGTTCCTTCGGGACCAGTGTACGCGGTCCCACCAGATGCACTTCGGCTCCCAGTTTTGTGAAACCTATGATATCGCTTCTTGCGACGCGGGAATGCAGCACGTCACCAATGATGACATACTTCATCCCTTTGATCTTCTTTCCTGCTTCCTTCATGGTGAAGAGCTCCAGAAGTGCCTGGCTCGGATGCGCATGGGCGCCATCGCCTGCATTCAGCACGACCGGCACCTTCACCTTAGGGCTCATGACCTTGGACGCAAAAAGAGCAGCCCCTTCAGAAGAATCACGAATGACCACTGCATCCACTCCCATCGCGGAAACGGTCAGCAATGTGTCTCGCATACTTTCACCCTTCGTCATCGAGCTGCCACTCTTTGTAATGTTGATCACGTCGGCTCCCAAATACTTACCGGCAAGCTCGAAAGAACTACGAGTTCTGGTAGATGCTTCGGAAAACACTGTTACGATAGATTTGCCTTTCAGGAAATCTTTTTTCTTATTGTCAGATAACACAATTTTTTTCATCTGTGCTGCTACTTCTAAGATCCGCTCAATCTCTTCGGCTGTGAAATCAGCTAGCCCAAGAACACTGCGGCCTTGTAGTGAAATCGTGCTCATGCCGGCCTCCTTGAATCAACGCATAGAATGGGATTCTATGATAAATAGTTATCCCTATAATCATAAAGGGTAATTCACACTTTTTCAATAGCATAAGGGTATTAAATTTTTATTATGAAAAGAGCTTGGGGTCTAAGAAAGCGCTGACTCGATCGCTCCTCCCAATCAGCGTTTACCTAAGCACATATCGTAAAGTTTGAAAGCAGGGATGAGTGACTGGTGGCTAGGGATTAGGCTGGCGATACGAGAAAACCGCTAGGGAAACACTGATTCAATCGTTATCGAATTTCATCCTTGGATTTTTATACAGAGCGAGGAGACAGGGGGCGCGAATAGCGAGCTATTTTAAGGAAGAGGTCGACGACACTATGTATAAAAATCCATATGAAATCTGATTCTGTAATTTAATCAGCGTTTCCCTAGTTCAAAATCTCCGCGGCGCTTCCCTGTTTTTATGCGCCGCGCCACCCCCGCTGAACCCTCTGAACCTGTAGAACCCGCTCCCCCTCTTTCGCACGCCATCAAGGGACGGCACGCCCCAAGGACTTTCCCTTACCTCTCACTCGCTCCCACCGCCGCCAGAATCACTTTAGAGAAAGCGGGCGGGATGAAATCCTTTCCCAGATGGTCGGCGAGCGAGCGCCCAATGATGACGCCCTTATTCCCATAAAGCCATGCAAAATAATAAAATTCGAGTGCCTTCTCATCTCTGGGGTTGATATTCGAAAGTTTCCTTGGCGGATAGTAGCCCTTTGGGATGGTGAGCTTTGCGCCTGCCTTTTTGACAAGCGCCGAGCTCACAAGATTTCCTCCCTCTGTAATATCTGCGATGACCGCATCTAAAAGACGTCGGCCATTCCGGGAAAGGCATGCCTTCACGACATCCATTTCATAGCAGATATAGTCCGTATAGAAGACACCCGCACTCTTTTTGTGTTCCCCCATCACATCGCGATCATAGAGCGAGACGACAGGCACATGGAAGCGGCGGATGAGGGAAGCGATCTTTGAGATCGAGCTCTCGCCCCTCGCATTGATGAGGCAGATGCCATAGTGGTCGAAGCGGATCCCCAGCGTCTTTGCAAATCCAGCAAAGGAACCATACTCTGTCTCGCCCTCGACAAGAACCGCCGCCCTCGCATAGAGCGCTTCCTTCACCTCCGGGAAATGCATGATGAGGTGCTTCTCGATTTCCCTGTCAAAATGAAATGAGGCACCGCAGGCGGCCTGCACCAGCTTCTTCTCATCCCAGTAGAGGCGGATGATCTGCCGGTAATCATTCACCAGCGCATCTGTCGAATGCGTCACGACAAAGAGCTGCCCCGAAAGCCCATCGACGCCCAGAAGCGTCTGCACCAGCTTCAAAAAAAACGGCTCCTCATTCGACAGGATCATGTGACAGAAAGAAAGCATCGCCCGCTGCAGGTAAGGGTGGAGATGAAGCTCCGGCTCATCTACACTGACGAGCAGCGATAAGAAGCGCCGCCCCTTCGCATCCGTCGTCACCATGTGCTCAAAGGAAATGGCGCGGCTTGCCTTTTTCTTCATCATCTGCATCAGCAGGACAAGCGCCGTCCGCGCCATCAGGCAAGCCGTGCGCTGGTACGAAGAACCATCTCCCCTTTCCCCAAACAGCGTCTCAAGCAGTGAAAGCGCCGCCTGCGATGGATGCTCCTTCGGCAGGGAAATCCCGATCCCCTTCTCTCTAAACATCGTCTCCACCTCAGAAATAACCGCCGGTGACTCTGCAAAATAATGCTGCAAAAGAGAAAGCAGCTCTCCCATCGATGCATGAGCCATCATCCTGCGCGGCATCTCACACAGGGAAAAATCGATATAAAAAAGGCATCGCAGGTACTCCAAGGGCAGCTGCCGCCCGCTCGCCTGATCAAAGAGACGTGGCACCACTTCCTGCACCGCCTGCACCAGATAGAGCTCAGCGGTCTCCCCTCCCGCCTCTTCGGCAAGCGCCAGCCGTATCTCGATGGGATGGTCTGCATCAAGGAAATCGCCTTCACGGAATCCATACCCATGGCTGATCCATTTCAAGAGGCAAAGGAAATTGCTCTTGCCGATATTGTTATCCCCCACCATATAGTTCACCTGTCTGTCAAATTGAAAGACGACATGGCGGAAAGTGCGGTAGTTATCAATGGTCATGGATGAAATATGCATGATCTCCTCCTCAGAAATGCGTTCATGTGCATGCTCTTACCTATATTATATGCATCCTGCCAGCAGACTGCAAAAAGCAAAATACGCCGCGAAAAGATGCACCAACTTGAACGGCTTAAAACAGGCATGAAGAAAGATGGATCAAGCACCTTATAAAGCCGTATCCTTCGATCCAATCTGTGTTTCACCGATTTTCTCACGCAAAAACGGGCAGCAAAGTTTCTATCCTTTGCTGCCCGTTCATCAAAACGAATAAGGCAACTGCTACTGCCTTGTGAAGCTTTACAGGCCTTTGTGCATGACTTACTTGCTCTTTTTGCTTCTGAAATACTGCATAGCGAAGACGCCGCCCAGTACGGCAATACCGATGATGTCGGTCAGGATGGTTGGATCGATGAGGCAGAGACCGCCCGCCAGAAGGAGAAGCCGCTCCAGGATATTCGCCTTGCAATAGAGCTGCCCGATCATGGCACCCGAGACGCCGACCATACCGATAAGCGCAGTGATAGTGGTTTCCATGACGGAGAAGAGTGTCGCATTGATGCCCAAGATTTCAGGGGAAAGAACAAAGACATATGGGATAATGAAGGCCGCAATGCCGAGCTTCGACGCATTGACACCAGTCTTCAAGGGGTCACCGCCGGAGATCGCAGAGCCTGCGAAAGCAGCCAGCGCAACTGGCGGGGTGATATCGGCGATGATGCCGAAGTAGAAAACAAACATATGCGCCGCCAGGATCGGTACACCGAGGGAGATCAGAGCCGGGGCAGCGATGGTCGAAGTAATGACGTAATTCGCCGTGGTCGGTACGCCCATACCGAGGATCAGCGAGGTGATCATGGTGCAGAAGAGAAGCAGGATGAAGTTGCCTGCGGCGATATCGACAAGAGCCGAAGCCAGCTTCAGGCCGACACCGGTCTTGGTGACGATGCCGATGATCATACCGGCGGAAGAGCATGCGATCAGTACGCCGAGCGCACCGCGGGCACCTTTGATCAGGCCGTCAATGATATCAGCGATGCTCATGCGGGTATTCGCACGAAGCATGGCAGAAGCGATGGAAATGAAGATGCCGGCAAGCGCCGCTTTCATCGGGGTGTAGCCGGAAGCTAAAAGACCGATGATGGCGATCAGCGGAATGGCCAGATGCCCTTCTTCTTTCAGGATCTTGCCCCATGGCGGGAGCTCGCTTCTCGGTGTGCCCTGCAGGTTATTCTTTTTCGCTTCGAAATGTACCCCGAGGAAAACACCAATGAAGTAGAGAATGGCAGGAACGATGGCAGCCTTGACGACTTCCATATATGGGATACCGACGAATTCCGCCATCAGGAAGGCGGCTGCGCCCATGATCGGCGGCATCAGCTGGCCGCCGGTAGAAGCGGCTGCTTCTACGGCACCGGCGAAATTCTTGTGATAGCCCAGTTTCTTCATCATCGGGATGGTGAAGGAGCCGGAGCCTACGACGTTCGCTACCGAGGAACCGGAGATCGTACCCTGCAGAGCCGAGGAAATGACAGCGACCTTAGCTGGCCCGCCGGATGCCCAGCCAGCGATGGCATTGGCGATATCGATGAAGAATTTCCCAAGACCTGTCTTTTCCAGATACGCACCGAAAAGGATGAAGAGGAAAATGAAGGTGGAGGAAACACCCATCGGGATACCAAAGACGCCCTCTGTCGTGAAGAAGAGGTGTCCGACCATCTGCTTGATGGTGAGCCCGCGATGTGCGAGCGGCCCGGGGAGGTACGGTCCGAAGAACCCATACGCAAGGAAGCAGCAGACAACAATGACGATCGGAAGACCTACGATACGGCGAGCCGCTTCGATGATCATCACGATGCCAAGCACCCCGATCACGGTATCCGTCGGAGTGACGGTGCCGGCGCGCAGGATGAGCTGCTGGTAGTTCACAAGAATGTAAATGGGGGGGATCATCGCAAGGACGGCAAGTGCCACGTCGATCGGATGGAAACGCCCCTCCTTGACCCAGGCTTTCTTCGTCGGGCAGAGAAGATAGACGAGGCAGATGCCGAAGGACAAGTGGACGCAGCGCTGGATCATCGCATCCAGTGCGCCGAAAAACCCGGTATAGATCTGGAAGAGCGAGAAGCAAATACAGATGACTGCGATGACTTTGGCACAGATGCCTTTGTATTCCGCTGTATTTGACTCTTTATCCAGCTCTTTTAGCTTCTTCTGCAGCTCCTCTGACATTTCTCCATTTTCAGAAACGCCTTCAGCCTGCACGTTCTTTTTCTCTAAATCAGCCAATTGTATCAACTCCTAATTTCTTTTTTCTTATACAGCACCTGGTACAGCGGTGCTACATACAGATGAAGTTCCTTTCCCAAAGGCATAAGGCTTGCGAGGTCATACTCCGTATCTCCGACATAGACCTTTTCTTCATTCGTCACGCCGTTACGGATCGACAGCTCCGGATAGGGACGGTTCATGTTATCCAGAATAAACCAGCCGTCTTCTTCGCGGAAATCGCCATCTTCTTTGGAGAAAGGAAGTCCTACCCCCATGGATTGGTATTTGGTAGACTTCAGTACGAGCCCCGTCGCCATGTCATTGACTTCAAGGTACTCGTGAATCATCGTCTTCTGGACCGAGTGCCTGTACACCAGTGTCACCGGTGTACCCGGACGCACCCGCTGCCTGATGATGAATCCGTCTGCTGTCTGTCCGAAAAGATAGTCCTGCCGAACAAACCAGCCTCCCACGGTCACTATCACACAGACGATCATCCCGAAAACGATAAGTATAGTTTCTAATTTCCCATTTTTCTTTTTCTTCATGAAATGAAAGTGAGAACGGACTCCTTAGATGAGCCCGTTCTCCCTCCTTCCTATAAGGGAAAGCGCTGATCAGATCAGTGTTTCGATATGGATTGAACTTGAATACGTCACATGCCTGCCATGTCAGAGGCTGCGCGGCTGCTATACGGAAGGTGCATCGCTCCCCCCGTTCAATGTACAAAACCCGCTGAGCCTTAGAGACTTCTGCATGATGCCGGATGACCGCTATCTTATTTCGCTTTCAGATACTTTTCAGCGCCGGCATTCATCTTGATGGACATGCCTTCCAGAGCAGTATCCTTGGTGATGTACTTGCCGACAGCATGAGCCGCTTTCATACGGTCAAGGTGTTCGTAGATGGCTTTGACGATCTGTTCGCCGAGATCATCAGAGAGTTTATCGGTGGTAACGATGACGCATTTCACGGCTACGGTGCTGACATCTTCTTCCTGTCCAGGATAGGTACCCTTCGGTACGGTGATCTCGGTGAAGTATGGATACTGCTTCTTCAGCTTATCCACATGTTCTGCATCGATATTGACCAGTGCTGCGGATTTATTGGCAGCCAGATCCTGGATCGCTGCGGTCGGGAAGCCTGCGACGACGACACCGACATCGACATTGCCATCCTTCAGTGCATCAGCAGCTTCGCCGAAGGAGAGATACTGTACATCGATATCATCATAGGTCAGACCATATGCACCGAGGATCTGACGAGCATTGGCTTCTGCGCCGGAGCCGGAAGCACCGACAGCGACCTTTTTGCCCTTGAGGTCAGCGATGGATTTGATGCCTTTGTCAGCGGTGGTGACGAACTGGACAGTTTCCGGATAGAGAGCAGCGATACCGCGGATGTTTTCTACCTTGTTGTCCTTGAACATTTCCTTGCCGTTGGCTGCATAGTAAGCGATATCATTCTGGATGAAAGCGATGTCGACGGAGCCGTCTTTCAGCATATTGACATTGGCTACAGATGCACCGGTAGACTGTGCGGATGCATTCATGCCTTTGATATTCTGGTTCAGCAGTTCAGCAAGCGCACCGCCCAGTGGGTAATAGGTACCAGCCGTACCACCAGTAGCGATGTTCAGAAACTGTTTTCCGCCGCCTGCAGAAGAACCGGAATCGCCGCAGCCTGCAATCAGAGCTGCACCTGCGACACAAAGAGCACCTGCCATGATCATTTTCTTCATTGCTTTTTTCATAATAGTCGACCTCCTACGTCTCCCCCAAGTGGAAAGCATGTCCTCCATGAGATGAATTCCACTCTTATGCTTTCCTAAAAAACAGGATGCCTTCCGAGACTCCATCCGCAAGATGAAATAATATTCAAAAAAATGCAAATACCTTGAACTCTCAAAAGCACTCCCGCACCGAAGCAAAGTACAAAAAAAGCAGCAGACAAAGAGAAAACTCTCCTGTCATGCTGCAGCTTCTTTGCTCCAAGTGTTATTAAGTTGGTATTATCATACTACTTTTCAAAGTCTTTGTAAAGTAGGCTTGGCTGAATTCCTTTATTATTCTGATATTTTCCGCTGTCATATCGGTCTGCCTCCCCCAAAACGGTATGGAAATAGATCTGGCAGATCTCTACCCCCGCATAGATGCGGATCGGCTGTACACAGAACATTTCCAGCGTCCAGTACCCTGAGAAGCCTACATCTCCAAAGCCTGCCGTTACATGGATGAAAAGACCCAGACGCCCGATGGATGAGCGTCCCTCGAGCATCGGTACGAAGCATCTCGTTTTTGTATATTCATGCGTCCGTCCCAGGTAGAGCTTATTCGGCTGCAGCACATAGCCTTCCTCGGGGATATGGAGCAGCGTGCCTTCATTTCTCTTCTTCATATCGAGCTCATAGTTATCATACACCATCAGCTCATCAGATAGAGTCAGGTTGTAGCTGTTCGGATTCACCCTCTTCGGATCAAAGGGATCGATGATGATTTCTTCCCCCATATGTCGCACAATTTCTTTGCCGGATAAAATCATTTCAGTTTTCTTCCTTCCTCTGTAAAAATTTTTCGATGCGTAAGCATCCGCCTGCGGCTGAAAGGTGCCTTCGCCTTCTCTCCCGCGACAAGACCATAGAGCTTCCTTTCCCTTTCGGAGATCCGAGGAGACACCAGAAGCTCGCCCGCATCGGAAAAAGAGATGAGATGCGCGGAGAAAAGTGCCGCATGGGTCGGACAAAGCATGAGCCCCTTTTGTGACTCGCCGTGCGTCCCATAAGGGACCGCATGGAGAAGAGAGATTCGATCTGCCCCGCACACGATGCAGCAGGGGTGCGCCCCCATCGATTTTCTTTTGAAATCCGCATTTTTTGAAAACCGCTTTCGGATCTCATCGACCGTATGCGAAGACGAGTGGGAAAAGAGGCTCCCCTCGCATCCATAGGCTGTCTCATCGCTCTCAAGCAACTGTCGAATATCATCCAGATGCCAGATATCCGCATCCATGATCTCTCGGTACGCTCTTACGGCCTCAGGCTTCAGCACCCAGAAATAGGTACCGTTATCGTCCTCACTCCCATCGAAAACATACTCCCATGGCGAGCGGCGGACACGAGAGGCGGGCGTTTCGGAAAGACGAAATTCTCCTGTCTCTTCCTCTCTAGGCGTCTCGTCCTTCTTCTCGCTCGCATGATAGGTCAAAAGACCTCCCGACTCATACATCTCACGGATCTTATTCCCCGCCCAGCCGACACCTGCATTCAGTGCCCGATACTCCAGATGGAGCGCCTTCGCAATATTCTTTGCGTTATCCATATAGTCTTCGGAGTGATAGAGCCGCGAGAAGATCTGCATCATCAGCGCACTCATGACCGTCTTGTCTGCCATAAGCGAGAGCCATCCCTCTGTCGTGATCTCGTCCCACCGCTTCAGCCCTTTCCGTCTGGCCATCTCGTCGCCTCCCTGCTCTCACGCTATTGTCGTCACAAAATTATTTTTCATTATAGCATCTTTACTCATGAAAATGTAGATATACCGGCATAAAATAGGGACTGTCGGACAGGATTAACCCACGGGTCGCCCTTTGCTTGTTTGCGAAAGAGGGAGCGCGGGGTCTATGGGGAAGGCGGGTTCTACCGATTCAACGGGGGTGCGGCGCATAATAATTGAAAGCGCCGCAGAGTTTTGATAGCGCTTCGCGCCATCGTCATCCCGAGCGTAGCCGAGGGATCTCTATGGCACTACGGTCAGTATCACATAGGCACTGATACGGAAACGACGCCTTGGTGCTACGTATTTCTGCGTTCACACATACATCGTTTCCCGGTCTGCAAGAAAGATTTCTCGCTTGCGCTCGAAATGACGATACGAGAGTCTGACGTCTCTTAGTCTCCTAGCCACCAGTCACCAGCCACTCATCCCTGTTTTCAAGCGCGAGGAGGCCCGGATCAGTTGCAAATGCTTCTCAAAACTCATGCCAGACTTGCTCACATCTGCTATAATAGGTAGGAGTGTAATTTATAAAATATAGAGAAACGCTGAGGCAATGAGCAAGGGAAACACTGATTCAATCGTTGTCTGATTTCATTCTTGGAT
>UMHY01061743.1_pt1 | contig 16256 bp, 23 predicted proteins | sample 1965661 | NCBI WGS metagenome assembly UMHY01 (sample SAMEA4836112, study PRJEB28245) | human gut metagenome | biome: gut microbiome; material: fecal sample | place: Denmark | collected 2008
AAATCGCATATTTTTTCAAAATGGCATAATATCGTTTGTTTCCTTATTCCTAATAGATTGATTTCTTGTAACATAATCATTAATTTTATTATAAGTTTCTATAATAAATTCTTTACATTTATTAAAACCATAAATACTTCTTAATTCAAAGAAATCTTTGGCATTATATATTTTAGGGATATAAATTGGCAACATACCAAATTCATCTCTCAAATATATTGCCTCTAAATATCCAGATTTGTCATTATCCATTAAACATATTAATCGCTTACTATCTTTAATAGCAAGTTTATTGTACAACCAATAATATTCAGCAGTACTTAATTTATAATTTTCAGCAGGAATATTAATAGTTCCAATTTTTGCTTTTACTTCATCCCCCGTAAAGGAAGACATCGCCCACAGCATTTTACTTAAAGCTACTCTATCTTTAGTAGATTTAGTAATTACTATGTAATCATAATCATCTCTTTCAAGATTATAAATACCTTCTAAATGATTATAATTAGTAATAAATTTAGTATAATGTTTATCTCTTTTAGGAAAATACAATTTAACATCATGTATTCCTTTATTATCTCTGCCTGTTACATAAGCGTAACAAGGATCTTTTTTATCATAAATATATTTTGGTTGAGGATTAGTTTTTCTATTTATATAATATTGATCTACAGCATATATAAAATTAATATTTAACCAATTTAAATCTACTCCTCCTTTTTCCCAATATTCAATATCATATTTATTCCATTCTCTAACTACAAATTCTATAATAGGTTTACTTTTTTTAATATTATCTCTTCCTATAGAAAGATCTTTTAATACATTTTCATCTTTTTCGTTTCCATAAATAATATTTCCAAAAGTAAATGCAATATGTTTTAATACAGATATAAAATCCTTTTTATTAGTAATATCAATAGATCTATTATATGTATATGAAATTACATAGGCAGCTATATCAAAACAATCTCCCCATATAAATCCTGCAAAATCTTTAAATTTAAGTTTTCCCCTATTATCATATCTAAATCCACAAGTAGGATGACGATCATATCTTAAAGGAGAAATAATTAGTTCTCCAGTATCAATACAATGTTTAATATCTTCTTCACTTAAACCTAAATATGCAGAAAATATACTTATTTGACTTATTTTAGAAAGAATAAAATTTTTATCTAATTTAGCATTATTTATATTTCTTTTCATACTATAAAGAAAGGGGGAGGTATTAATAAATACCTCCCCCAATATGAAATCAAATATACTATCGTCGTTTATTATTTTAGAAAGGAAGCCCGTCTGCAGGAGCACCAAAATCAATAGGACTTTCAGGCATAACCATACCAGGAGCAGATTGAGTAATAGGCACACCAGCCATACCAGGTGCAGAACCTACATTAGGCATAGTAGGAGTTTTAGCTATTTCTTGCAAAATAATACTTTCTTTGCTTACATCTACACGAAGAGTAGGAAGTGAGTTAGCTTTATAAATTTCAATAATACCTTCTCCTACAAATCCAGGAACAGCTAAATCTCCTGCGTTTCTTCCATTATTAATAGCTTTCCAAGCTCCTTTTTGTTTAATGCAACAAAGAAGTTTAAGCCAAATAGTAATAAATTCATTTGCGGATTTCTTATAAACAGGAATACCATTATCTACACGATCGTTTCGCATAATTGCTACAAAATTAGTAAATAATGTTTTCCATCCAGCAATAACTTCTTCTACAGGAACAGAAATATATTCTCCATTCTCATCAAAATCTTCAAATGGTAAAGTAAGAGCATCTTCTTCCTCTTCAGTCATTTCACGGCCTTTAAGAATAAATACATCCATATAATGTTTCATCATTTGAAGAATAGAATTAACTTTCCATGCATCTTTACCACCAGGAATAGTATCTACATTAGACTCTGCAGGCATTAATTGTTGAGTAATATAACGACGCTCACTAATGTTTTTATGATTACTTGCAAATGTAATTTGAATTTTAGGAATAGTCATTCCTGTAAAAGAGGGAAGACCTACAGAATCTTCTCCAATAGTAGCTTCCGTAACTTTAATATCTTCAATATGAGCTAAAAACAGTCCATTTTGAGGATTTACATCTCGCTGCGAAAATTTAATACGCGCAGCTCCTCGAACTTCATTTGTAATACCACGACGGGCTTTTTTAATTACTTTAGATTCAGCACTTTGATCAGTAGTGCTTTTTCCATCTTTTTCTTGTACCATAAATTTGCAAATTTAATTGTTTAATAAATGAATATAAAAATGGCTAAAAACACCATTAAATATAATAGTATTTTTAGCCATCATTTAATTAATATATGAAACGGAATTACTCTTCGTTAGCTGTACCAATACGAGCAGGAGCTTTATCGGTATATTCGCCCATCATAACAACATTTACCTTAACATCCTCATAACCGTCGAATACGAAAATCTGTTCAACAGTCATTACATCAGCATCAAAGATACGATTAATTTTATTTGCGTTATCACCAAGATCATACTTGAGTTGATTCCATACATTAGTATCAGTAAACGTAAGATTAACACCGGCACCGGTTACTTCGCTCGGACTTGCTACTTTCGAACCACGATACTTGGGAATTTCACGGCCCTTAACAAAAGGACAAAGGATATTCATCTTTTCTTCAAGAGTTGCATCTTCACGAGAAAGAGCAGCTTTAAGCTCATCATCATCTTGAGCCATAGCAGCTTCCAGCATCTCTTCGAAATTCTCCTTTACGAACTTCATACGCTCATCTTTAGTAAGACGCTCATTAGTAGTACGAACATTACCTTTGGCATCTTTTTCTACAATACCCTTTGCGATACCCCACTTATCAAATTCCTTGTGAATAGCAATAGCTGCCTCCGGAGAATCAAAATCAATACCATTCTCGTCACAGAACTCAACAAGTGCTTCGTTACGCTCAGCAATAGCCTGATCAATACCAGGAATATTATTAATAAACATAATATAATCACCATGTTGAACATTCAAAATCTTACTTACAGGAGAAGTAATACGGAAACCACCGGGAGTAGAAACTGCAATAACCTGCGGATCATAATTAACATTACGCTGACCTGCATTAACAGCCGAGAAACCAAACTTTACATTTACGCTTTTCATAATAATTTTGTTTTAAAAAATGTTAATAAAAATTAATTTGTTTATAATGTTTTAGAGGAATATTAACTACATTTTAGTAGTTGCAGATAAATCCTCTACTTCTGCCAATTCTATATTATCTAATTCTTTACCACTTATAATCTTTAATTCAGTAGTTTCCATACAACCCATAATAACATCAGATGCTATATCACGAGCGCCATAAGTAAAAGCTCTATGACTAATTAATATTTTAGGATATTTAGCATAAGTATCTTTTTCAAATAATTTAGCTGTTTGAGCTTCTGAATAAGTAAATTCTCCAATAGCTGTTACAGTATTTCCATTTATAATTCTTGTAAATTCATATTTAGTAATATAATCTACAGGTTGATTGGCTATTCTATAAATAGGAATTTTTCCAGATTTAATAATACTATCTGCGTGCTGTCTATTAACAGCAACTTCAAACTTATTTGTCAAATTATAGCTTTTATAAATATTGCCTGAAAAATCACTATACCAACTAACAGGATATATATATACTGTTTCATTAGTAATTCCATTCTTTTCGTCGGCAATACGTTTCTCATTAGCTTCTTTTACAGATTTACATCTTTCAACAAAATCTGGAAGTTTCCCATCAATATAAACATTAATACCGTCTGTATATTCATACAGAGGTGAATAATTATTAATACAACGCCAAGTAACACCTGCCCTCGATAATAATGCTTTAATAACGTGAATATCAACACCAGTTTTACCATTAATAACGTGAATATGTTCAATAGCTGTACTAAAAGGCATATTAAGATCTTTAGCTCTCATAAGAATAGCTAAACCATCATTTACACTTTTAATACCACCTTTATCACTTCTCATAATCTTATCTAAAAATGCAGTAGCGGCAGCTAACTGTTCATTATCGAAAAGATTAATTGAAGAAAGACTATTACCATTAAAATTATCACGAACAGCAACTGAATGTTGAACTCCAGATTTGTTATTAGTAATAACAGGCGTATCGTTATTACTAATACTTTCTTTTTGTTCATTTATTCCGTCCATATATCAAAGAACCGTATTAGTTTTACATCACAATTATAATATATATATTTATAACTACCAAATCTATTAGCAAAAAAAATAAATAAAATTTTATAAAATTATATCTCCGCTTTCTTCATCGTATAAAATTTCTTTTTCTGTTTCATTAATTACTTTATATATCGGAGTTTCTTTTGTTGCAGCAATAGATTTAGCTTCAATAGTAGAATTACAATAAATAGTATATACAAGGTTAGGTGTAGTATTAAATTCTATTTCTTTAAATTTATTTCTAATATCAATAACACTATCGCAAAGAGGAGAAGTAATTATCAATCCGAAGCAAGCTAAATTTAGCTTATTTAATGATGCGTTTTTAGTTGATAATACAGTTAGTCGGTTATCATTATAATATCTTAAATTTGAGCTGGAAATAGCTTGTGAACACACTATTTTCGGTTTACCTTTATCCTTACCTGATTTAATCAATATGGGCACACCATTATCATCAACAGCAATAGCACTTTCAATATTATCGTGATAATCTCCACATTTAATGTTATTATTATTTAAATATTTAGTAATTTCTGCCGCAAATTCACCACGTTTAGATATAACAACAAATTGTTTATCAGGATGTCTATTAATAATATCTAATATTACAGGTAATTTGTTTTTATTATCAGTAACTAAATCTCTACGATTTTTCATTATTTCATAAATAGTACAAACTCTTTCCAATAGTGCATTAGGATTATAAATTTCATCTATTTGTTTATTAAAAGGAATAGACATATCTAAATTTTCAGACCATCCATTAGATTTAGCAATATTATATCTAACTTCAGCGGCAGATAAATTTAATTTATAATCACCACATTTAATTCTTTTAATGTTTTCAATATTACCTATTACAGTCATAGAATTATTAATAAACGCAGTTTGTTTATCATATTCTTTTTTATCATTATCATCTAATTCAATTGCTATGCGATGTTCCTCTACGGGGGAAAATCTTTTAGCTTTAACTGCATCTTCTTTACTTATACTTGTAATTATAATAGGTAATGTATTATTTAATAAATTAGTATTATCAGAATCAATAATAGTTTTAGTCATTATAGAAAGAATAAATTTAGTACATTGTTTTAAATAACTAATTCTACTATCATAATTATTAATTCCTATCAATATAATTAAATCATAATCATAATTATATCCTTTCTTTATATAATCAAAACTTAAAACTTTAATAGTATCTTTATCAATATTATTTTTATAAAAAGCATTAATAATAGATTGTCTTGTATTAAAACAATCTGTTACAATAAATATTCTTGAATCTTTATTTTTAATAAGAACTTTATTAATTATATTTATAGCTAATTCAGAATAATTAAAAGGCTTAAGACAATATACACTTCCAATACCTTTTTGACTTTTCCATTTATTAGCTACTTCTTCATAATAGTTATTTAATACATTCATATTTAATCGTCAAATAAAGTATTAAAAGTCCCACTATATTTCTTAATTAAAACTTTTCCACTTTTAGTTTTTTTAATATTATTTCCTTTTAACGCAGGACTAATTCCTAATTTAATAGGATTAATAATCTTAAATGCTTCATTATAATAATACTGATAATTAATATCTCTTAAAGAAATATCTTTATCGTCTAAACTATTAAGAATAGTAGCTTTAAATCCTGCACAAAGTTTTCCTCTTGATTTTTCAGTATTATGTACTTTTTCTATTATAGAACCATTATTAGATACATAAAATCTACAATTTCTTTGACTTTCTTTATAAACAGTATTCCCATTTTTATCTATAATAGTTTCTTCTACATGAAATTGTTTTCCTATATTTTGAGTTTTACAAAAATCTAAAATATTTGTAGCTTTATATAATGTTTCAGTAATAGGAGTATTATTAATAAAATATTCTACAACAGCTTTAGCTACAATAGGCATATCATATCCTTTTTTCAAATCAATAGCATATTGTAAAGGATGCAACGCACCTTTATATGTAAGTTTACCATTAGTTTCTTGACAAAAATAATTATTTATATCTCTACAAGCATAAATTTTATAATATTCACTATCAGCACTTAATTTTGTATCTTTTTGCCACTGTTCAGTAATAGCTTTAAATGTTTCGACTTTATTTTCAAAAAGTTTGACAACTATACCATCAGTATTCGCAGATACTATCTCTATCCCATTCAACTCCAATTCTTCACATAGCATCATAATCATTAGCTGTCCATTAATAGTAACTTTAAGCACAGCAAGTCTATCGCAAATATCTCCATAAGCAAAACCTAACTTTCCATAAATACTATTAATGACAATCTTTAACGCTTCTGCAAGAATATTTTTAGGAATACCGTCTATAATATCTTGTTTACTATGTTTAGCTTCAATGCGAGTATCTCTTAACCATCTAATAAGTTTACTAAAAATATGAATATTAAGATGTTCAGGGCCAATTTCATATTCAGCCATAATAGAAGGATAAAATGAAGAGATATCATAATGAACATAAACAAAATTATTATTATCTTCATTATTTCTCTTTACCGTTTCCCCCGTAAAGGAAGATGCACCATCCCAAGTACTTATTAATACTCTTGGAATATCTTGACTATGCAATCCTCCTGTTGCGATAGAATAAGTTAAATTATTTATAGTAATTTCAAACCAAGCATTATTAATATCGCTTTTTAAATATTTAAAATTAGGATAATTAGGAGCAACATCTTTTAATGCTTTTTTACCAATAGAAAAAATAACAATTTGTTTCATTTCTTCAAGCATTTCTTGAAGAGCTGGAGTTTTAAATTTAATAGAATTAAATATAACTTTTTTAAAAGATAGTGCACTTCTTTCAGTAATTTTACCTTTCCATTGAGAAGGATGAAGTCCACTAAATTCAGAATAGAATTTACTAAATAAAATATCAGCCATTTTACTACGGCTGGCACTTAAAACATTTACTTTATAAGAGTGCGATATAGTATATCTTAATCTAATTTCATCAATATATAGTCTAACTATTTCACATCCAATAAAACAGTCATTTTTATTATAATACATCATAGGAGGAATATATTCAGTAAGAATATAACGATCCCATTCATTAATAAGATCGTTTAATTGAGCAATAGACATTCCTCTATATCTATCTTCTTTATAATAATAATCTACATCTTTCTCACAAATAGGAGGAAGAGTAAATTCTAATAGTTCATACCATTGAATATTAATAGAAGTTTGTTTAAGACTTTTAGGTACAGGTTTTTTATCACCATTTTTATCAATAATAGTATTTGCTTTATTTAAAGCAAAAATAGTCATTATATCAACTCCTATAAAAGGTAATTTATATTTTCTTAAAGAATCAATATAAAAATCTTTTTTAGCTAATTCTTCATTATTTTGTAAAGATATTATTTTTTGTGAAGTTTCATATAGCATTCTAATAAGTTCTTTGGTAGTATTATATTGATCAAAGTGCATTAATAGTGCAGCAATCATTAAATCATCATATTTAGAACTATTATAACCATATAAATGGGTAATAATATCTACTTCATTATTATCAATTATTTCTTTATGATAACGCATATTATTTATAGCTGAAACCATAGATAATAATTGACTATCATCTGTATCTGTAATATAATATTGTTCAACTTTTACTTGATTGAGTAATTCTTTTATTTCTTTTACAGTATATTTTTGAGCTAAAGGAATAGGAGTTTTTACTTCTTTATCTTTTTTAACTTCTATTTTACAAGCATCTTTCATTATATTAAGATAAGAAGTAATATCAACAATAGTAATAGAAAAGAAGTTTTTTAAAACTTCAATATCATAAAATTTAGTAATAATCATATAAAAGAATTTATAGCATTAGCAAATAATACTTTAAAATTATTATATCTTCCTTTTTGATTATTATTAAATATTATTTTAATTTGATTATATGGAAGATTAACATCATATTCACCATTATTAGTATATAAATATAATATATTTCTAAATATAAATTTTTCAGTTTCATATTTAAGAAAATATTTACAATACGGAATAGATTGTAAATAAGTATTATAATTTTTATCAGTAATACATTTTACTTTTGCTGTAATATAAATATTTTCAAATATATCTAATCCTGTAATTTCAGTATATTCCTTAGATAATATATTTATAATTTCTCTTATATTATTAAAAGTTGGTAATATAAATAAATTTCCCGAAGACGGATTGCCAAAACCAAATTTTACATGTTCTCCTGTATGAAAAATTCTATTAGGACAGTTAATACAAATATTATTTTTATCAATAGGTATAGAAGTATAATTATTATGAAATAACTCTATATCTTTATTTATTTTTTTTCTAATTCCCATAGCATAGTATAAGATTTTTTCTTGCTCTTGAACAAGCAACATATAATCTTCTTAATAATTCGTCTTGATTTGCATAAGGAGTACTATTAGAATCAAATACCATATTATTTACATCAACAAAAACAGTATCATAAGTAGAGCCTTGACTCTTATGGCTACTAATAGCAAATCCATAATCTATATCTCTATAATAAATAATTTTACCAGATTTATTTATTACATTGGTTGCTAATAAATATTTTTTCTTAAAATTATAATATTCTTTCCATCTTGTTCCTCTTGTAGAAGCAGACGCAGATTTAGCGGCATTAATAAGTTCAGTTATTACTTTATCATATTTTTGAACAGTAAATTTATCTCTATGATCTATTATAAATAATGGTTTAGTTATATTTCCTCCATGTATCATTTGGAATTTAACAAGAAATCCTTTAAAGCCATATTTATCATCTACATAATTAGTAATATCTTTAATAATATATTCTTCACTATTATTAATAATTATACTTAAATATTCATCAACAATAGTTTCATATGACATTATTAAATCATTTTTAGTAATTATAGCTTTATCATTATCTTTAATTATAGTATGACGAATATAATTATTCCAACTACTAACACATTTATTTGTATAAGCCACAATTCTATACATATCAATATTCTTAGTATATTCTTCATCAAGAAAAGATTTATCTACTAATTCTTTAAACTTATTTATTCCACAAACAAAAAAACCTTCATTTATATCATTATAAAAATATTTATTTCTATTTTTAGAAATAAATTCTAAAAATCTATAAGTTTTATTTTTAATATCTTCTCGAAGAATGTTTAATATATCTCTTATAGGATTGTCATTTCCTTGTCTTACAATTTCATTAAGATAATTTGTTTTATAACATTGTGTAAAAGCATAACTTTGCTTTTCTCCAACAGGAGGAAGTTGAAAACTATCTCCTTGAAATATAATTTTAATATTTAATTTTTTACAAGTACTTATAATATATTTTACTAATTTAGCTGGAAGCATACTTGCTTCATCAACAATAAGTAATTTAATATTATCTAATTTAGGCCCAGCAATAGGATTAAATTGTGGTCTTTCTGGATCAAAATCTTCTAATTTTAAATCAAGTCTAAGACCAAATGTACTTTGTATAGTTTCAACATTTCTAATATTTCCAATAGCATTATTTAATACACGACAAGCTTTATGAGTAGGTGCAGTACATTTAATTACACTATGACTATACTTACAATTTTCAATAATATATTTAGTAACAAAAGTTTTTCCAGTACCTCCTGGACCACACAATCCTCTAATAAAATCTTTATCAGACCAAGAAGCTGCAATAAATGAAATTAATTCATCTATTGCAGCATTTTGATCATCTGTAAATGTTACGGATTGTTTATTTTCATTTTCATTTCTATAAAAATCCATTTATTTATTTTTATTTCTATTTCTTTCTATTTCTTCATAATTAGTTTTCCAATAATTAAGCGCAATTCTACTTTCTTCATTATCCCATTCGATAATAACTTTTTTTATATTGAATAAAGTAGTTCCATAAGGATTAAGAAGTAAATTACCATATACTACACAACCTGGAGCAAATGGCAAATAGTTCTCATTTGTATAATTTAGCCTTTCATTTTTATTTCTAACAATACATAATCTTTTAGAATTTTTATTTAATTTAAGAGAAAATATTTTCTCTTTTCCAATAGTATTATAACAATCTTTTAAAATAGGAATAACAGTATTATTAACATTTACAAATAACATTCCTGTAATTGCTATATGAACAACTCCATATACGTCTTTTTTAAGAATTATATATTGTTTTGCTTTCTTATGATTAGTGTTAGTTTGTTTTTTAATAACACTAAAATCAAAATAAGGCATAATAGTTTAATTATTGTTTCTTAAATATACTTTTAATAGAACTTACAAAACTATTTTTATTATCTCGTTTAGCAAGTTTTTTATTAATAGTATATTCAGAATTAGTAGGAGCAACTCTTGTTGCATTTCCTTTACGGGCGTGATAGTGATGATAATTCACAAGATAATCTATCTTTCCAAAAGTGTGAATACCAGCACCTTCAGAATAACTAATAGATTTATTTACAGTATCAACTGTAACAAAAGGATTTTTAGATAACATCCTTACAACTCCATTTTCATCATAATGACGATTAGCCATAATTTTACAATGTTTAATTTAGTTAATAAAATTAGTTAATTAATTGTTTTCTTGTTTTATTTCTTTATTTACAAGATTAATCATAAGTTTTATGAAAGTTATTCTATCCTCTCTACCTTCTTCAGTAATATGAAACCAAGCGTAATCTAAAGTATCATAAGTATCATTAAATAGATTAGCATATTTATTAATATTATTTCTATTAAATTCTGGAAGTATTTTAGCGTATTTATAATCAATATCTTCACAATAAAATAATTTTTCCATAATACTATAATCTATATTATAATTGTTAGATATATAATTTTCTAAAGCAATACATATAAAACTTTCATTTCTATTTGTAATACTTTTTAATATTTCAATATATATTTCTTTTCTTATAATAGGAGGAATAACTTTTTTATTTAATATACAATCTTTAATATATTCTTTATCGTAAGTTTTCATAATATAATAAATTATAATTAATTCTTTTTACTATATCCCCCGTAAAGGAAGATCTACCATATTATTCTTTTACCTTCTTTTTACTACATTAATTATTAATAATTTCTTTATTAACAATATCTATCATAAGTTTAACAAAAGTAATTCTATCTTGCATAGTATAAAACCAAGAAATATCGCTATACTTAATTAAATAAAATAAATTAGTATTTTTAAATATTAAATTTCTATCAAATTCAGGAAAACATATTTTATAATTTTTATGTATATATTCATCATTTATATCTTTATAATAAAAATTTGTATCATATACATTTATATTATAATCATTTAAAATTTTTCTTAGTTCAATACAAATATATTTTATTTCATTATTTTCATCACCGATAATAATTCTTTTTAATATTTTATTATATATATTTAATCTAATTCTTGGTGGAATAACTTTGTCATTATTAAGACAATCTATTATAATATCTTTATACGTACTTATATAATATTATATTTAATACAGCTATTTTAAACTAAAATTTTGAATATTTTATAAAATAATAGAATCGATCTAATTTTATATTTAATTAAATCAATTCTATTAAAATAAGCTATTATTAGCTTTTATTTAAGTTTTTTCCCACATATCGGACAATATTGAATTGGATAACCAATAGTACCATTTTCAGTAGCACAATTTATATAATATTGATTAACTACAAAATCATCTATTTTATTTATAAATTCAATTTTTAATTCTTCTCTGTTGCTTTCAGTTAACAGATGACTTTTATTTTTTATATTATCACAAATATTACACATATTAGTATTTATATTTATAAGTTGTATCTTGATTTTCTATAATTATTATTTCTTTAATTTTATTAGATTTATAATCATTAATTATTTCAGTTACAGAATTAGTATTATAAATAGCAGTCTTTAACATTCCTGTGGTACAAAATATAAACATAATAAACATTATAATACCAATAATAATTTTAATTTTATTAGAACTATCATCATTTATCAATTTAATAAATGATATTAAATATACAATAGTTAATATTGTAAATAATAAAATAAAAGTTCCCATAATTAATAATATTTTATTTATAAATTCTTAAATGAGCATTTTTAGTTCTATTAATATGAATATAATAACATATATTATTAATTAACCATTTAGTAATTATTTTATTAATAGAAATATAAAATATAATACAATTAGCGATATCTTTATAATATTTAAGTTCGCTATATGGTACATTTTTTATATACATATAAATATATTCTTTTATTTTATTAATAATATTTTTCATATCTTTAATAGAAGTAAATCTATAAGATTTGCCTATATGAAAATATTTTTTATTAGCTTTTACTTTAATATATTGATTTTTATATTGTATTATAAATTTCATAATATTATTTATTTTTATAAATTTTATAATTTTCTTTAGCTATATTTAAACAATAAGATAATTCTTTATCTAAACAGAGCCATTTTTCTATATCATAATAATTATCTTCTTCTGTTTCCATAATTAAATAATATAAAATAAAAGAGAGAAAGATTAATATCTTTCTCTCTTAATCATGTTTAGTTAAACTCATCTTTAAGTTTAGCTAATACTTCTTCAAGACAAATGAGTAAATCTTCTCCAGTTGTATCAAATTTCTCATCGAAATCAAATACAGGAATAGGAGAAAAAGAATTCTCGTCAGCTTCAGTAAAAATAAAACTACTATCAATTTCATCCATACCAAAACCATTTACAATAGTACATGGTTTTATAGAATAAGATTGACCAATTTTAATAATACTTAAAGCTATGCTTTTAGAAGTTTTAAGGTTTAAAGGAAGTAACATGATTTTAAAGTTTTTGGTTAAACATTTAAAGTGAACCTTAATATATGTAATTGTACTCGGAGCGGGAATCGAACCCGCACGGTCATTGCTGGCCACAGGATTTTAAGTCCGGCGTGTCTACCTATTCCACCATCCGAGCTATTAGTAATTTATTTAAAATAAGGACAATCTTTACAACCATCAGGAAATTCTACATAGTCTTCATATAAATCTGGATCTCTATAACAAATATTAGCTGTGCAAACTTTTTCATTATTTTGATTATCTTCTTTATAATCATTAATTTTAGTTGTTTCCATAATATAATAAATAATAATTAGTGGGCCTTACAAGACTTGAACTTGTAACCTTATGATTATGAGTCATTTGCTCTAACCTTTGAGCTAAAGGCCCAACATTATATTAATCAATACCAAAAATAGTTTTATAGCTATTAAGAATATTCAATTTATCATATAAATCATTATGTTGTTTAGTATATGTAATTAATAAATCTATATCTATATAATCTTCTTCTAAAATTCTTGAAATTTGTAATCTTGTAAGGTCAATATTTGTTTTAGTTTTACTAATTTCTTTTAATAAATTTGTTTGATTATTTTCTCTATCTATATCATCTTTATTTTTAAAATTGTTTTTAATGTCATTAAACCACTCTTTGTCAAGTTTTTCTATAAATTTATTAGTATTCATAATATAGATAATTTAATAATTAATATTAGTTGAACCATCTGGACTCGAACCAGAAATCCAAGAACCAAAATCTTGTGTGTTACCATTACACCATAGTTCAATAAAATAACTATTTCAAATAACTATAATATAATTAGTATAATTGCCTATCGAAACATAACTACTCATAGTTATTTAAAATAGTTAAGTTGGAGCTTTTTGATTTTCCCCCGTAGAGGAGAGTTCACGGACTATTACTTTACTTGTTTTTGAATTTTTCCAATTCTAAAAGCTGCAAATGCAGCTACAATACCAAGTGCTACATTAACAATAACTACCCAAATAGGCATAGTTTTAATATCAATAATAGCAATGATTACAATAGCTGCAATCATAATAACTGACCACCAAAACTTATTCATAATATTATTTATTAATTAATAATTATATTTAATAGCGGACTCTTCATCTTCATCGCCTTTAATAATTTCAGGCTCAAAAGCAAGATCATCAAAATCATTATTTAATAATTCGCTATTAATAATTATTTCATTTTCTTCTACATCAGACATAATATATTATTCAATATTAAAATCTGCATTTTCTTCTTTAAGAAAGTTAATAATAACTTCTTTAGAGTTTGCAGCAAAGGAAGTAAACGAACCAATTAAAGCTGTAATAAAGAACTTTTCAGTATAACGATAATCACGAGAAAGACCATTACTTTTAACAGTAAATTTATCCCAAAGGAAATTTACATAATTACCTTTGCCTTTAGCTTGTTCTTCTGCTGAAATTTTACTAATTTCTCCTTTCTGACAAAGATAATTAATAATAGCAATTGCAGTATATCTGCGAATTTGAGCATTGTTCTTAACAATAAGAGCAAGTTCAGTAACGTGATTGGGAATATTTTTAATAGTTCTTCCCTTACTATTTGTAGGAGTATTCTCTTGTTCAGTAGCTACAGTATTTTCATTAACAGTATTAACTTCTTGTGTTACTTCTTTAACTTTAACAGCTTTTTTATTAGTTTTATTTTCCATAGTAGTAAAATATTTAAAATTGTTTGTTTATTCATAAGAATACCCAAATATAAATCTATTATTTAATATATGCAAACATATAATAATTTTTTTTCTTCATATATTAATAATAGTATTCTTATTTGAATATAAAAATTGATTAAAATTTAGTAACTTAATTATATAAATAAAGAGAATGGTTTATCTATAATAATATAACTAAAACCACTCTCTTTATAAATATATTATTCAAGCATCTTATCCATAAGACGAGAAGCACCAATCTGACCAGCTTTACCAAGTTTGAATTTGATAATGTTATTAATAATAACAGCGTGATCGAAAGTAACAGGATCTACATTATCACGGGTAGAAAATACATTCTTATATTCTTCACCCTCTTTAACTTCCTTTTGAATAATATCAATAGTAGCACCATTGAAAATAATAGGAAGAGCTTTAGGATGTTCAATAAGATAATTAGCCATCCATGATAATTCTTCATCTTCTTTCATAGCTCCAGCAATAGCATAAGTAGAGCTAAAAATAACATTAGTAAGACCTTCTTTATAAGTAAGACCATTGTCTTCACTTACAAAACCTTTAATCTTACTTGAAAGAGTAAATGATACCATATCATAATTATCTTTCTCAGTAAAATTAACATTTTTTACTTTAAGACCTGTGATTTTCTTTGCTCCAGAAGCAAGAAGAGTCTTAATAGCTTCTTGATAAATACTTTGTTGAACTTCAGGCTGAACAGTACTATCCTGTTCTACACCTTGTAATACTTTAGTTTCCATAATTATCTTTCTCAGTAAAATTAACATTTTTTACTTTAAGACGTATGATTTTCTTTGCTCCAGAAGCAAGAAGAGTCTTAATAGCTTCTTGATAAATACTTTGTTGAACTTCAGGCTGAACAGTACTATCCTGTTCTACACCTTGTAATACTTTAGTTTCCATAATAATTTTATAAAATTAATTGGTTAATCTCCTATTAAAGCTGGAGAAATAGCTTATAGTTATTTTATTATTTTTGAATATGTTTTAATTTTTTTTGAAAATAATGGCCATTTTAATAGTTTATATAGTTGAACTTCTTCTTTTGTATATCCGATAGATAATAATAATTTTATATACCCTTGTGCAGTATTTCTGCAAGTCCATATGGATAGTTCTCTATTATTGTATTTTTCAGTAATAATTAAATATTTAAATAATATCATAATATTAATAAAGGTAATAAAAATAGTTTTATTTTAGATATAATTACATATAATATTAATTGAATAATTATTAGTTATAGCAATATTGATAATAATATTAATAATATTTGTATATTTAATGTTAAGTTAAAAGTTCCATGATTGAATTTTAAAGTTTAGATTTAGAAGTTAAAATATTGAATTTAGAAGTTAAAATATTGAA
>UMHY01012613.1_pt1 | contig 15485 bp, 13 predicted proteins | sample 1965661 | NCBI WGS metagenome assembly UMHY01 (sample SAMEA4836112, study PRJEB28245) | human gut metagenome | biome: gut microbiome; material: fecal sample | place: Denmark | collected 2008
CGGCAGCGGGCTCTGCGGCAACGCCAATCGGCGCGGCAGTGGGCGGGACTGTTGGTGCAGCGGGCGGCTTTGTCTATGGCATGGGACGCAGTTTCCTCGCACAGGTTGCAAGGCGCGAACTCATCGCGGCAGCAGCCGGCACAGGCTTGCGCCTCGGTGCCTTCATGGGCATGGCACGTCCCGAGATTGGCTCGCGTTTTGCCGAGTACAAGGACCTCAAGGACGAGAACGGCAATCCCTTGCTGACAGAGAACCAGGCAGCAGGCTGGGCCATGCTGGGGGGCTCGCTCAATGCGGGCATCGAGCTGGCGAACTTCGGCGTCGTGACGCGGGCACTGGCCGGTGCGCCGCATGCGCGGAAAGTCTTCGGCGACATCATCGAGCAGACAGGCTCGAGAATGCTGACGCGTGAAAAGGTGCTGAATGCGCTCAAAGACCGGACAGGGGATGTCCTCAAGATCACGGCATCCGAGGCAGGCGAGGAAGGCCTGCAGTCCATCTCGGACGACATGGTCCACAACGGTATGGAGTGGAGCACCGGCGACACGAGCAACAAGATCTATGGCCCGGGCGAAATCCTGGAGCGGGCAGGCAAGAGCACCCTGCAGGCCATCCCTGGCTCGCTGGGCTTCGGCCTGCTCGGCGCGACGGGCGGCACAGTATCGTCGGGGTTCCGGCAGACGGCAGCCATGCGCCACCTGGCAAAGTTCGAGGCGATGTATGGCGAGAATGCCCGCAAGACATACACCGGCACTGTCATGCTCGAGCAGCTGCAGCAGGCCATTGATAAGGGTAACCTCAAGGAGAAGACCCCAGATGTCCAGAAGAAGATCCTGCGCGAGCAGCTCAAGAATACAGAGTATCCGAACACATACATTGATTCCGAGATGGCCATGCAGCAGGACGGCGGCCTCGAGAACCTCAAAGCTGTAGCCAAGGCGGCGGGCATCTCGAACGACGAGCTGCAGACAGCCATCGAAGAAAAAGGCCAAATCCTCGTGCCGACGGAGCAGTTCCTGCAGGCTGGCACAAGCCCGGAGTTCTTGCAGAACGTCTCCTTCTCACCAGAGGCAGACAGCATGGCCAGGATGCAGCGGGATGCCAAGACCATCATCGAGGACATGCAGAAGCGGCAGCAGCAGTCCATCGACAAGCAGGTCGAGCTCATCAACACCGTGCTCGATCAGTACTTCCCTTTGCACGAGAAGAGCTCGACAGAAGAGCAGGCCATGCGCGACATGGCCGCTGTGGCCATCTACAGTGATCCGGCCAACCCAGCAAGAGGCTGGTCGGCAGCCATGAAAGAGCGTCAGGACCGCCTGCAGGAGATCATCGGCCCTGTACTGGAACGTCTGCGTGATGGCATGGGCAAGGGCGGCCAGCTCATGGAAGTCGAGGACGAGCAGGGCAACAAGAAGACACAGCGCTTCACCGAGAACGACGAGTGGTACAGGGCCTTCTACAAGGCGTTCAAACGCCAGCCGACCGAAAAAGAACTCGAGGACATGGCCGTGGCCGTCGTGACCGGAGACCCATCCGCGCCAAAACTCGAGGGATGGATCCCGACGACCGAGGAAGAACACCAGGCCATGGCAGCAATCAAGCCCGAAATTGACGAGCTGCGCAAGGACATCGAACACCTTGAGGCCATCAAGGGAAAAATGAAGTTCTTGACTGGTGCTGAGATGGAGATAACGCAGGGTCTCACCAAAGAAGGCTTCCAGGTCTATCACATCATCCGTGACCAGCTTACGAACGTCGACATCGACGGAGGCCGTACAGCCCGCGCTGCCCGCCTCGACGCCATCCTCTTTGCCCGCCATGCCGACATCGTGGCCGACATCATCAGCAAGAAGACCGGCAAAAAATATACCGCCCTCGACTACATGCGAGAGCGGTATGGGTTGAATACGACGGGGAAAAACGTAGGAGATCTGGCACAGTCTATGAGTGATACGGCTCTTGTCAGATTGCAACAGGATCAGAAGGCCTGGAATAATCTCATAGATGAATATGAGAAGTCAGATAAAAATGTCTGGAAAAAGTACAACAACGGTAAACTGTATGACTTAATGAAGATTCCGTTGGTGCTACAGCTGCTTCACGTGCCCTATGATGATATTAAAGTATACGGGAGCTTTTTCCAGCATAGCCTGCGCGCCAGCCACCCCGGTATGACTACGAATCTCTTGCGGCAGCTTCCTGCGAGCATAGCTGACCCTGTTATGGTCTTGCGTGGGAACAAACCAGATTCCTATGTGTTCGTATTGGAACTGAAAACGGATAAGGGCGCATCCGTCGTGGCTCCGGTGGAAATCAATAAACTAGATGAACGCAGGGGAATCGTCATCAATGTGCTGAATAGTGCATTTGCAAAGGAAAAAGCCAATGGTGAACCTAGCTATGGTTGGCTGAAAAATGCGATAGAAAGTAAAAATATCTTGTACTTGAATAAAAGAAAAAGCATCGCCACAGCTGGGGCCTACTGGAACCAATCACCAGCGGATGCCCAACTTAGCAATGCTTTATCTAAGTTCATTATATCGAATAGCTCAGATGGCGTCAAGACTGAAGAAGATCTTGAAAAATTAAAAAAAGCGAATCCGGGGCTTTATCAGATGGAGGGGCAAAAATTATCAGCCCAGCCAGTAACCAACCAGACTCGCAGCAGGGAGTCGCATGGCAGTATCACACCGATGGCGAATGGGCAACGCATCATCTCGCTTTTTGAGAGTGCAAATGAATCCACTTTCCTACATGAGATGGGGCACATGTTCCTGATGGACCTCGAGGACCTGGCCAAGATTGATGATGTTTCCAGAAAGGAACTTCATATCGTGCAGGAGTGGGCTTCCTGGCATCCTGATGACTATAAGCTGTATAAGGATTCGAGGTTCGAAAAGGAGTTTTATGACCGGGAAATGGCCATCATTGCCGCAGAGCAGCAGGGGAACACGGAACAGGCAGAGTTTTTGAAATTTGTCTGGCAGCAGGAGCGCTTCGCCCGTGCCTTCGAGATGTACCTGCACGATGGCCATGCGCCAGCGAAAGGCCTGCGGGCGGTGTTCCGCAAGTTCCGTTCCTTCCTGATCAGCATCTACAGTGCCATCATTGGGGATGACGTGAAGCCAAGCCTGCCGGTGCGCCGCATCATGGACCGCATGATTGCCACCGAAGAAGAGATTGACGAGATGGCGCTCGACGACCGTTACCGTGATGTCACGAAAGCGGGCGGCGAGAAACTGCTGGATGAGTCGGAAGAAGATGTCTACAAGCGCTGGAAAAAAGATGCTGAAGACGAGGCCAAGGAACACTTGACGAAGCGTCTCATGGCAGACCTGACGAAAGAGAAGAAAGACGAGTTCCAGCACCGGATGGACAAGGAGCGGGAGACCTTCCGGAAGGCCTTGCAGAATGAGGATGTGTATCTGGCCGAGCAGGCCATCAAGGCAAGCGGTGGAGATGAGAATATCGTCCTGAACTGGTTCCCGAGCGTCGAGGCGTATCGAGAAGCGCGGGATGCAGCACCGCCACTGGAGACGCTGCTGAAAGAGCACATGGATGCCTATGCAGAAGAGCTGGACCGGGAGCTGACCGAGAGCCATCTTTCCGAGGAAGCCGTGGCCAAGGCCATGGACTCCAGCAAGTATCGGGCGAAACTGGAATCTATGACAGCGACCTGCTTCGCCAAGAAGAAAGGACTGCTCAAGAAGATTACGCGTAAGACGGAGCAGGCCATGCGGTCGGTCGAAGAGAAGATCATGGGCCTACCGGATGATATCGACCTGAAGATGGAAAAAGACAGCGACCTGGTCAAGGAGCTCATGAAGGCCATCAACCGGCTGCGCTTCTCGACCAGGTGGTCGAGCAAGGATTATGAGACCATCCAGCAGATGATTGATGCTGCCACGAAAGAAGAAGCCAAGAAGGCCATGGACGATGTCAAGCAGAAGATGAAAGACGACAAGGCCAACGAGGATGCCGTGTTCAGGGCTAATGAGGGCAAGATGCGCGTGTTCCGGAATCTGGCCAGGAAGACCATCCAGGCCAAGCCACTGCATGAAGCCTGCAGTCCGGGCTACTATACACATGAAGCGAAGAAGTGGGCCAAGGTCGTGGAGCAGTCCATCCGCAGCAAGAACTGGGACAGTGCCATGATGGCACAGGAGAAGAAGGCCTTCTACATGGCCATGGCCGATGAGTCCAGGAAGATGAAAGACCATGTCAAAAGTCTCCTGGCTCGTGTCAAGAAGATGCTGCAGGCCAAGTCCGTGAAGCTGCCGCGCAACGAGCGCTACTGGCTGCGGCACATAGCATATCTGTTGCGCTTGACGAAGACGGATGCCAAGTTGGACGAAGGGGAGGAAATGCCGAAGCTGGATGAGATGTTCAAAAGCCTCGAAGATAGTCTGGACATCCAGTTCACGCCCAGCGAGATCTTTGAGATCGAGAGGAAGGGGGAGGACTTCCGCGGCTACAAGGACCTCAATGCGGATCAGTTCGAAGAATGCGTCGAGGCCATGACCATCCTCTACACGACGGGGCGCGACAAGTTCAAGATGAAGACCATCGGCGGGCGGACGATTGACGAGATTGTACAGGAAATCATCAGCGACAATGAAGCGGATGCCCGCAAGATCGGCGTCAACCGCCACCGTGTACAAGAAGACACGGGCGGCATGGGATGGAACGATGCCTTGGCAAAGATTCCGTTTGTTGGTGAAGGCCTGGCACGATATGGCCAGGAAGGCTTGGCTGCCATTATCAAGCCGGAGGAGATCCTGAACGCATTGGGCAAGAAGGCCCACCGGTATATCTACGGTATCTACGAGCGGGCAGCTGAGAAGGAGAGCCGTATGGTCAAACAGGAATTGACCGACCTGCAGAAAATCCTGTCCGGCTACTCCCATGCAGAGCGCCGCCACTGGAAGGATAAAGAATACACCCTGACGACGGCCGATGGCAAGGAACTCGAATCGAAAGAGAACATCCTCTGCATGGCGCTGAATCTCGGCAACGAGACGAATCGCCAGCGTCTGGTAGATGGTCTGGGTATAGCCGAGAAGGACGTGGTCAAATTCGTGGAAGAGCATATGACAGCCAAGGACTGGCAACTCGTACAGGACATCTGGGACCACATCAATACGTACTGGGATGATACCGTAAAGGTCGAAGAAGAACTCGACGGTGCCCACCTGGAGAAAGTAGGGGCGGTGCCATTCACTGTGACCGTAGAGGAGAAGGGAAAGAAGAGGACACTGGAGATGAAGGGTGGCTACTATCCGCTCGCGTACAATCCAAAGAAATCCAGCCGCGCGGAAGAACAAGATATCAACGAGATCGTCAGACAGAGTATGTCGGGCGCGATGGTACTTGGCACGGGCCGTGGTTTCACCAAGAACCGTTCGGAGAACGAAATCCAGCGTCCGCTCCTGCTCGAGTTCCGGGTCATCCCCAATCATGTCCAGTATGTCATCCACAACATCGCCTTCCGCCTGGCGGCCCGCGATGTCTACCGACTGGTTTACCATAAGGATTTTGAAAATTACGTGGCCAGCACATTAGGCCGTGAGTATCACACCATCCTGAAGCAGTGGACGACGGACGTCTGGCAAGTTGTGAAAGACAACAACAACCAGGCAGCCAACATGCTGGAACGCGGCCTGAACTGGCTGCGCAGCAACTCGGTCATGGCCATCATGGGCTACCGCATCTGGCCGGTTGTCGAGAACATCTCGAACATTGCGCCGGTCATGGAGAAACTGGGCAGTCTGCATACGATGGCCGCAATCACATCTTTTTATGCTCACCCGAAAGAATCGGCAAAGCTCCTGAAGCGGTCGGCTTTTATGCAGGACCGCATCAATTCCCTGGATCGCGATATCCGCAGTCAGCCAGGACTCTTTGATGCCGACTACCGCGCCTTTGAATTGGTCCGCAACCATGCCTACGATTTGATGCTCTACTCTGACCTGGCACTCTCTGCGCCACTTTGGGTGCAGTCGTACCGCGATGCCTACAGCGGTAACCTTGCGGCCATCCGCAAAGAGAACGCCGAGAACCAGCAGAGCGTCCTGGCTGCCCAGAAGCAGGTCAAGCAGCTGAAGGCCGACATCATCGACCATTCCCAGAAGGTCAGCGACATCCGCATGGACATGGACCGCCGCCACAGTGCCGATGAGCAGGAACGTGCGCAAGCACAGCAGTCGCCGTTTGCCGTGCACAGCGATGCCACGATGGAGCAGATGACAAAAGAGGAAGCGGCCAAGATCAAGGAGATTAAGAAGGACCTCTTCAAGGCCGAACAGGACCTGCATGACGCAATGGCACTGCCAATCTACACGGATACCGAGATGCTGCAGGAAGCGGAACGGCGGTCCGTCATGGATGCTGATAAGGCCATTCGTGACACGTTCGGCAGCGGCCGGACAATGGACCAGTCGTCTCTGCAACGCAACAAGAACGCCTTCCTGAAGCTCGCGACGACGTTCTACAGCTTCTTCAACACACAGTTCAACGCCATCTGGGCGAACTACCGTCATGCGCGGTTCGGCGCAGAGCCGCGCTTCATCAGGCGCTGGGCACCGTTTGCCAAGTCAGCCATCTATCGCCTGATCATCATGACGCTGATCGGGAGCGCGATGAAGTTCGCGCTGGGGATCGACGGCAGTGATGACAAGGACAAGTACCGGACAGTCGTGAACCTGCAGACAGGGGATAGCGATTGGGTCGAGATTCCCTGGGACGAGCGGTTCTTCAAAGTGTATGCACAGAATGTGCTCACGTCGGCGGCGGGCGGCTTCCCGTTCATCCGCGATGCTGTCAACTTCGCTGTCTCGGCCATCTTCGATGGAAGTATCTACGGCCGCAGCGCCTCGCCCTTCTCGGTGGGCGAGCGGGCCGTGCAGGAGATCTCCAAGACCATCGACCTCATGGCCAGGAAGAGCAGCCACAACCTCGAGGTCGACGCCAAGGAAGCCAAGCGACTTCGGAATGAGGCGGAGAAGATGAAGAAAAAGAAGGGCAAGGCTCGCCGGGAATACCGCAAGAAGCTCGAGGAGGATGCCAAGTACCGCCAGCCAGTCAAGCACATCACCAACAGCGAGATTGCCCGCCACGGCCTCAACGCGCTGAGCTCCCTGACGGCCGCCAGGACCGGCATCACCTCGACCATGACCGACGCCATCACCGGCACGATGCAGTACCTCAACGACAGCGACAACCGCTATGATGCCGACTGGAAGAACATCATCTGGTCTGTTGTCTTCGACAAGAAGCCAGTCGAGCGCGACATCCCAAAACGCCCACCAGCAGAGCCGAAGAGCAAGAAGAAAAAATCATAAAGGGCAGCACGTTATTCCTGCCCAGGCATGGTAAGATAGGAGCATAACAAGAAGAGCCTCACGTCGGATGACGCGGGGCTTTTCCGCGCATGGCATGTATGAAGCGAGGTGAGACTATGATTGAAACGCTTACCACAAAGGTGACTTATCAAGGTGATGGAGAAACAGTATCATTTCCATTTTCATTTTCTGTCGATGAGGCATCCAGTGTTTGCGTTGCAATTTACAACAAAGACACGCAGATAACAAAGAAATTATTGTCTGACTATTATGTAGATATGGTGGGAAAAACAGTAAAGTATCCGGGATATGCCACCGGACAGACTCCGCCGTTTACAGAACAACCAGCAGTTTTATCTGCACGTGAGACGATCACAATTTATCGTGAAACGGAAATTACACAACTAATAAATCTTGGCAATAAGTACCCGTTACCAGATATCGAGCGTATGTCAGATAAAATGACGCTAATTGTACAAGAGCTGAAAGAAATCCTAGACCGAACAATCACAATCGACATCGGCAGTGAAGAGACGGCGGGTGACTTAAAGGAGCGAATCTTTACAGCAGAGGAAACGGCATCTGAAATGGCGAGACAAGCGAGCACCAGCGCGGAAAACGCGGCTGCCAGCGAAGGAAATGCAAGTGCCAGCGAAAAGAGCGCAGCGAAAATCCTTGCAGATATCGAAGTAGCTGCTGCAGGCGTAGGCGGCATTGCGACTATTTATGACAATACAAGGACCTATCAGTTGACAGATCAGGTCATGCTCCCCGATGGCACGACGTATCGCTGCATTGCACAGAGCACAGGGGAGTATCCGCCGACAAGCGGAAAATGGGTACAGACTGCGATGAGCACGCAGGACACATTCGAGCGGGACCTCAACGATGATTTGATGCCGACAGAATACGCAAAGGCAACACGACTTTGGGCGATTGACACAGCAGAGGATATCTGCCCGGCTGAAAACGAAGGGTGAAAGGAGAAGAAAATATGAGCAAAAAGTACCCTAACATCGTCCCGGCAGGGGATAAGACGCAGAGTCTCGGCACGAGCGAAAAGCGCTGGGCAGAAGTGCATGCAGGAAAAATCGAGGGCGAGAATTTTGCGGGCAGGCTGGCAGAGATAATCGATTCGCTTGCAACGAAGACTGCACTTGCCGAAGTGGAAGGAAAAATCGGAACTGCAAGCGCGCCCCTTTATTTTACCTTGGACACGCCGTTCGCAGCGAGCGGTAAGCGGGCAATAAAGACGCCGAATATCCTGTGGTTGAATATCAATGGCAAGGGACATAAGCTCACGTCTGCACTTACATTTGATGTTGATATGGCGGCAAACTGGGACTTAAAGGCGACACCTTGGAGCAAGCATACCAGCTACACGGCGGGAGACTATGTCACATCGACGGACGAACAGGGAATCTATTGCTATAAAGCAACCACAACAGGTACGACAAGCGCAACGCTTACGCCGGAATGGCCGCAGGAGGCAGGAAAGACAGTCAATGATGGCGAGGTAGTCTGGGAGTGTTGCACGAATCCAGCGAACCCAGTAAACCGAGCAGGAAAAGACTTCTACCTGTACGCGATTTATAGCACGGCAGACGTCGTGCCGAAATTCACTTTTTCAGCAAACTCCACGGTGCCTGAGGGATACGATGCGGATACGACGCGAAAGATATGCGGCTTTCATTGCCTTTGTGCAGATGTAGGGACAATCGATGGCCACGCACTTACGGGCTATGTAGCAGGCGACATCCTCCCAGCCTCTGTATGGGACCTCTATCACCGTCCGAAATCTGAACCTGAAAGCATGGTCTATGACAGATTTTCGGACGCATGGCTTGATATCTATGGAGATAGTTGGGACGGGAAAAAACTTGTCAGCGTCTATGGAGGTGTTTGGGCGGACGGAGCCTCGGAAAAGAAGTGGCACGGCGAAGCAAGTCTCGAGCAGCTCATGCGACAGGGAAAGCGCTTGCCTTGGCGCTATGAATTCCAAATGGCTGCAAGAGGTAGCAATGAAGGTACAAATATTAAGGGGTCGGCAGATCCAAATACAACAGGCGGCCACGTCGATACTGCAGGAAGACGCATGATCAGCGATATCGGCCTAGAAGATTGCTGCGGTGTCCTTTGGCAGTGGGGAAATGACTTGGGTTTTGCTGGTGGAAACGGCTGGACAGACTCGGTTTATAACTCAGCTGTAGACGATAAAAAGTACGGGCAAACCTACGGCAACCTCTTTCGGCTGCTTTTCGGCGCGCGCTGGGCTGACGGTGCGTCGTGCGGTTCGCGGTCAGCGGACTGTTCCGGCTTGTCGTCCAACGTGAACGCGGCTTACGGTTGCCGCGGTGCGTCTGAGCCGTTGCACCGCCAAGCGTTATAAACGGAGGACGGAAGGCGAAATATGAAAGACGAAAAACGAGAAACGGAACATCCACCGCCCCAGTTAAGGCGGCGGATGTTCCGCAAAAACAGGGCAGGCGGCGCAGAGGCTGCTTTTCGGCGCGAACTGGAATAACGGTGCGTCGTGCGGTTCGCAGTCAGCGAACTGTAACAACGTGTCGTCCAACGTGAACGCGAACTACGGTTGCCGCGGTGCGTCTGATACGTAGAGTCAGTAATAGCATGGTGCGTGCTTGACTCCACGGCTGGCCGCCTGCCCTTGTCCAAGAGGCAAAACACACGACGGAGCGTGGGAGTGGCTAGTACCAAAACTAAAAAAGAACGTCACTCCCATGGGAAAGGAAAACATGAAAAGACACGGGCATTTGTGGGAGAGGATTACCAGCGACGAGAATATCCGTTTGGGAATTGTGAACGCATGCCGCAGCAGGAACCGGAAGACGCCGGCAAAGAAACGGAACATTCTCTACACAAAAGAACACGAGGAAGAAACGGTGAGCAAAATCAAGACGCTGCTCCTAGATGATTTCCACACATCGCCATACTATGTATATCCACTATTTGATCCGAAGCTGAGGTTCATCTACTGCTTGCCGTTCTACCCTGACAGAATTATCCATCACTGCCTGATGAATGTCCTCGCTCCCATTTGGGACCGTCTTATGTACAACGGGAGTTGTGCCTGTCGCAAGGGGCATGGGCAACATGAGGCGGGGACAAGATGCGGTATCTATGCCAAAAAGTACCGTTACTGTGCACAGTTTGACATTTCCCAGTTCTACGTCAATATCAATCATAGAATCCTGAAGGGAATTGTCAGCCACAAAATCAAAGACAACAAAGTGCTTGAGATACTAGACGGCATCATCGATTCCATCGATACGCGAAAGAAAAATCTTACTATGCTTTATCGTATGCGGAAAGCAGGGAACACCTGTAAAGACATCCCGCGAGAGATTCAAAAACTTGAGACAGCAGCGGCGAGAGACGAAGCCGAAGAAGATGTCGGCCTCCCTATCGGGAACTATACGAGCCAGTGGCTCGGTAACCTATATTTGAATGAACTGGACACATTCATCAAGCAGGTGCTGTGCGTAAAAGCTTATGTAAGGTATTGCGACGACTTTCTGCTGTTCTCCGATGATAAGAAAATGCTTCACGCATATGCGGAGGCAATACAGGATTTCTTGTGGGAAAAGCTAAGAATGATGCTCAGTAAGAAAGAAGTATTTCCGACATCGCAGGGGATCGATTTTGTCGGTTATCGCTACTTTCATACCGGGCTAGTCCTTCTCCGTAAACGGACGGCGAAAAAGCAGCGGCAGGCAATCAAGGAAATCCGCAAGAGTATAGAAAATGGCACAGTAGATGTGGATGAAGCGAGGGCACGCCTTGGCAGCATGCATGGGCTTTTGAAATGGGCGCGGAGTTATCATTTCCGCCGGGCAATCCATTTCAGTGAGACACTAGAGGAGGTAGGGCGGCTTGGAAAAGTTTAGCGAATTCAACCAAGAAGTGGCGTTGGATGGCGATAAAATCCCACTGTCTGACGTGCTCAACCAGGAAATTATCATACTCAACTACCGCAAGTCGAAAAGCAAGAAGCGTGAGAACACAGAGTATATCACTATCCAGATAGAGCACGATGGGAAGCGCAGAGTGATCTTCACTGGGTCGGAAGTACTCAAGAACCAACTAGAAAAATACAAAGACCATTTGCCATTCCAGACTATAATCAAGAAAATCAATACTTTTTACAGCTTCACGTGATGAGGAGGAAAGCACGATGAGAGGATACCCAAAGCACCTGAACACACGTGCAGATTACGAATATGTGCGTACACATTTTCCAAAAGAGATGTGGAAAGAGGATTTTGAAGCTCTGATCGCAACCGAAAAAGAATGGTATAATATTGGCGAAGTTGAAGGAATTGGCGTAGAGGACGATACGCATAAAGTGGTGATTGATGAAAAAGGCAAGAAAAAGTATCAATATGAATACAAGATAAATCCCAATGCAAAAATCCACAAGCTGAGATATACAACGGAAGAGATTGAAGCCATACTTAAGTACGGGAAGGAATAATCATGACTTTCGGGGAAGCGCTAGAATACGCTAAAGCAGGTCGACGTATCACGAGGACAGGATGGCCATTCCCAGATATCGTCTACGTGGAATACACATTGGACATGTCACCGTATCTAGTGATCCAGTCAGAAGGCCGCGCAGCAATCCCATATTTTGCGACGGATATCGACCTGTTTGCTGATGACTGGGAAACGATATGAGATGGGAGGAGAATACCGATGAACGACATTTTATTGACATTGAAAGCATACGCGCCGGTTCGTCTCGAGTACGCATGGGGGACTATTACCGGTGCGGTGGGTACGATAGCAGGTTACATATTCGGTGCATGGAACTCGGCTATCGAGGCTCTTGTCATCACGATGATCATCGATTACATCAGCGGTATAATCGCAGTATACCTCAATCCAGATTTAACTCTCAGCAGCCAGCGCGGGTTCCGGGGCATCCTGAAGAAAATCATGATCTTGATGCTAGTGTCCCTGGGACACTTCCTAGATAACGCAGTCGGGACGCAGGTTATCTGTATGGCAGTTACATTTTTCTTTCTTGGAAATGAGGGCTTATCTGTCATAGAGAATGCAGCTAAAGCAGGACTCCCCATCCCGGCAAAGCTGCGCCAAGCGCTGGAGCAGCTCACAGAAGAAAAGAAGAAAAGGGAGGAGAACGCAAAATGAAGTGTGAAGTAGGTTTATCTTTCGGTCAGGCTATTGAAGCGATGAAGACAGGAAAGCGGTGCAGCCGCGTTGGCTGGAACGGCAAGAACCAGTACATCGAGCTTGCGACGAATATCAGCTACAAGAATGCACATGGTGAGACTGTCAATGCCAATCATGATGCTATTGGCAATCGTGCCATCGCATTCGTTGGCACATCCGGTGTCCAGCTTGGCTGGCTGGCTGGCTTCCCAGTCAGATATGCTTGCAGAGGATTGGCAGATTGTAAAGTAAAAAGAAGGTGCAAATAATGAAGGTCTTTTTGAATCCCGGTCATGCACCGGGCGGCGTACCGGATCCGGGTGCATGCAATCCTGTGACAGGGCTGCGCGAATCGGATGTGGCGGAAAAAATCGGCGCACTGGTCCAGAAGTATCTGGAAGCTGCTGGCTGCACGGTAGAGATGCTGCAGAGCAATGATTTGTACGAGATTACCTCAGCTTCGAACAACTGGGGTGCAGATATCTTCGTCTCAATCCACTGTAACTCGGTACCGGATCCGGATGCCAATGGTACTGAGTGCTGGCACTACTACTCGAGTACAGCTGGACGGACGCTGGCCAAATGTATCCAGAAGCAGATTGTGGACAGCTTGCCGGTCACAGACCGCGGGACGAAGGGAGCAGAGCCAGGCGTCAATGGGCTCTACGTCCTGACGAATACAGATGCGGTGGCATGCCTGGTCGAGACAGCCTTTATCTCCAACCCTGGGGATGAGGATTTGCTCGAGACGCGCCAGGATGACTTTGCAAGAGCGATTGCTCGTGGTATCACGGACTACGAGCTCCTAGATCGCGTATGAAGCGTCCCAAGAAAATATCAAAGAAGGAGCGCGAGCGAATGGAGCGCGTAGCCATGTGCGGCGAGTGGCGTGGCTTGATTAAGCTGGAAGATGTGCCAGCTTTTGAGCATTGGCTGACGGATGATTGGCACGAGTGGATTGGGCAATCCCCAGATGAGGGCGAGATCCTGCGCGTATATAAGCATGGCATGACACGCACTGTCAGATGGGACGGCCGCCAGACCATCTGCGGCCGCCACATGATGCTGCTTTGGCATACGTTCTGTTGTTTTCGCGATGGATGAGGAGTGGATGCGATGCATGCATTGTCATATCAAGCATGCTTGACCGGAGAAGAAAGGTTGACCGAATGGTGCTCCTACAAAGGGATGCCGTGTGGAGAATGCCCTTTCAGTATCCCTGCAGCAGAAGACGGTGAGGACTTTCAGGAGGACTCATCGACGTATGAATGTGGTCTGTTGGAAATCATGGAAGCAGGCAAGCATTTCCGAGGATATAAGGTTGATGATAAGGAGTGATTATCATGAGTAAGTGGACAGACATCCGTGACAGCATCACGGGGTATCTCAAAGTAGACGATGTGACCGAGGAAGTCAAGGAAAAAGTCTCCCAGGCCATCCTGGACGAGATCCTGCCGCCAATCGAGATGGTAGTCGATGACTTCGTGGACAAACTCAAGCAGCAGGCACCAGGCGAGAAGGGTTGGTGTCGGATCCGCGACGGCATTGTGCTCCCACTGGTCATGCAGGGGGTAGTGTACGTTGTCAAGGTGGTGCTTACGAAGGCGCTGGGCGCTCAGGCGAGCACTTCTGCAACGGCCTGACTTTACAAGGCGAAAGAAGTCCGATACAATAAAGACAGCTGTACGAGTTGGTACAGCTGTCTTTCTCTATTATAAGGAAGTGCCTCTTGGCTGATACGAGGATGGGCTTGCCCACCGTGAGGCAGGTTTTGCCCACCGATTGCCCACCAAACGGTGGGGAGATGGATAAAAATGGATTGATATGGATTGAGATGCGCTTGCAGAATCGAACGGGGTATGAAGAGCTAAACCCAGTCGTGGCAAGGCTTTGGAGGGATAAAGATACAGATGGATAAAGAAACAAGAAATGACCTGCCGGGAATTCAGTGGTTCCCTGGCCATATGAAAAAGGCGCAGCGGTTGATCGAGGAGAATCTGAAGCTCGTCGATGTCGTCATCGAGCTGCTCGATGCGCGCATCCCGGCGAGCAGCGCCAACCCGATGCTGGCGGAGATCATCAAGGAGAAGCCGCGCCTTATCGCGCTCAACAAGTCGGACCTCGCGGATTCGGCGAGCACGAAGCGCTGGCTTGCGTATTTCCGCGCGCAGGGCATTCCCGCTGTGGCAATTGATTCGGTCAAGGGACGCGGCATGAAGCAGCTCGTGGCCAAGGCGGAAGAGCTCGCGCGCCCCAAGACGGACCGCTTCGTCAAGAACGGCGGTCGGTCGCGCGCGGCGCGCTGCATGATCCTCGGCATCCCGAACGTCGGCAAGTCGTCCCTCATCAACCGCCTGGCCGGCGCGGTCAAGGCGAAGGCAGCCGATAAGCCGGGTGTCACGCGCGCGAAGCAGTGGATCAAGATCGGCGCTGCGCTCGACCTGCTCGACACGCCGGGCATCCTCTGGCCGAAGTTCGAGGACCAGACGGTCGGACTGAAGCTTGCGTTCACGGGTGCCATCAACGACGACATCTACGACCGCGAGCAGGTCACGGCGCTCCTGCTCTCTGTCATGCGCCGCGATTATCCGGAGCGCCTGCAGGAGCGCTTCAAGTTCAAGGGGGATATGCCGGAAGATGGCATCGAGCTTTTAGAGGCCGTCGGCCGCAAGCGCGGCTGCCTCGTCAAGGGCGGCGTCGTCGACCTCGAGAAGGCGCAGAACATCGTCCTGACAGAGTTCCGCAGCGGCAAGCTCGGTCTCGTCACGCTCGATGAGGTCCCCCAGTCTGCCTCGACGGAAGCTGCTGATGAGAAGCGGGGGGATGAGGCATGAAGGCCGTCGCAGACTGCACGATAAAGGAACTCGAGGCGGCCTTTGCCGCTGGCGCGGTCAGCGAGGAATTCCTCGCCGCCTGCCGCGCGGATACGCGCAAGGCTACGGCCCG
>UMHY01032274.1_pt1 | contig 15130 bp, 10 predicted proteins | sample 1965661 | NCBI WGS metagenome assembly UMHY01 (sample SAMEA4836112, study PRJEB28245) | human gut metagenome | biome: gut microbiome; material: fecal sample | place: Denmark | collected 2008
GTTCTGAAAACTGATGGAACGGTTGTTAATACAATTGCACTCGACAAGAATTCAGGAACAGCATATTTTGGAGATGACAGATATATGTTTTTTGCAAAAACGGGAGGAGAACTTGTATATATAGATAAAAAGGATATTCTGGGAAATTATGAGTTTAAAAAGGCGGAAGTTAATTAATATACTCTAAATTTATTGATGAAAGGAAAGAATTTATTATTTGTGGAGAGGCAAATAATGTATAAGTTAAGTGTTCTGACAGGAAATTGCTTGAGTAGTTGGTAAAAAGCCTACTAATGTTGCTAAATGAGATGAAATAGTAGGTCTTTTGAAAAGAAATTTTGATGGGAATTAAAGTGGCTAAAGAAAATTGCCTACTAAAGTTGTGATTTATGCGAGAATAGTAGGCTTTTTAGCTGACGAGATGCGACTAATATTACAGATATATCAGAAAAAGACCTACTAAAGTGTGAGATGTGACAGATTTAGTAGGCATTTAAGATGGAAAGAAGCATCATAATCCAACTTACAATGTAAAAAAGACCTACCAGATTGTGAAAATTGATGAAATAGTAGGTTTACCGGGTAACTTTGGAAAGCGGTAAGAGTACCCACCGCTTAGGGTAATAGTCTGTGTGGTGAGATTACAGGATAATTAATCAAAATGATGCATTTTAAGCAGTATTTATGTTATTTCGTTCAATATGTCTTTTAATAGATAACTAAAAGTGCTATAATTATAGTTATGAATTGAAGAAGGGTGGTGTCTCATATGAAGGGTAAGAAAAAGGTTATTATAGGTATTATTGCAGCAGTTGTAGTTGTTGGAATCGTGGTGGCAGTAGTTCTGGGGATGAGAAGAGGGAAATCAGACAAAACAATTAATGTCGGCAATGCAACAGAGTCAGACGAGATGAGCAGCTGGAGAACTGACGGACATCGTGTGGCTAAAGCGGAGTCGGGATATTATTATCTGGACTGGAGTGATACTGATTCGACTACAATGCTTATGTATCTTGATGACAGTACACATAAGATTATTCCAGTGTGTGCCAAAGCTGAATGTAAGCATAATTCATCAGATTGTAATGCAGTATTAGACAGCAGTTACGACAATTCTCCGCTTCATTACTATAAGGGAAGTCTATATGTTGTTAAAGTGGAAGGCGGTATGGCTAAGTTAGAAAGAATTGCGAAAGATGGAAGCAGCAGAGAGGATGTTGCAGATCTGTTTGCCAGTGATGATGGAACAGTGTCTTTAGTATTCCATGATGATTGTGTATATGCATATGACAGAATTGGACACATGGGGGCAGTTGAGAGCAAAGATACTGATAAAGTAGTGATTGTAAAGGCAGAACTTGCAAATGGAAAGACAAGTGAAGTGTTCTCATATGAGGGAGCAAATAACGCTATTAACGAGGCAAGAAGCTTCGGTGATAAGCTGTTTTTCCTGATAAATCATAATTCAATTGATAAAGAAACATTAACGGCAGACGTTAATTACAAGCTTTATTGTTATGATTATGCCACAGGCAGCGCAGAACTGGTATCTGATAAGAATATATCTGATTATTATGTTGATACAGACAATGGAATTCTGTACTATTTCGTGATAGATAAGGGGCTTTATTCAAGAAAGCTTAATGAAAATGATGGCAAACTGTTGTATAAGGCTGATGATTCAATAGTAATGGCAGCCTTGTCATATGATGGAAAGTACATATATATGTGTAACGGTGGTGCAGGAAGTGCAACCCAGATTACTAATTTTATTGATGAAAAAATATTTGTACTCAATCCAGACGGAACACTTGTCAATACTATAGAACTCGACAGAAGGAAAATGAGTAATCTGTACTACGGCGACGACAAGTACCTGTTCATAGGCTACTCTAATAAGCTGTCGTATATTGATAAGAGCAATATTAGCAGCAGTGTGGAGATAGTTCCTGTTAAGTGATTTTGAAGTGGGCTTACACAGTGAGGGGCGGAATATGAACGAGTTTAGGAGACTGATTAACAGGAAAGTTGTCATTGGCTTTATCGCATTACTTATTATTAATGTATCGTTGTATGTGTATCAGCAGACAAAGGGCGCAGGGATTAAGGAATTAAGGTTTGAAACCGCGCAGCGGCAGTGGTGTGTTGATTACTATGGCAATTATGATATTGAGGTTGCGATAAATGCGGTGGATTCGGATATAAAGAGGATATTAAGTTACAGGAAGGCTGATAAGCAGGGGACTGTGGCGGAATCCGAGGTACAGGCTGGTGCGGAGACCGAAGTTTTGGGGAAATATAAGGCACTGTCTGAGAGTGAGCAGCTTCTGTTTCTGACGGTATTAAGGGATATAGAAAGCCAGTTGGAATATATAAAGAAGTATCCTGAAGACATGAAGCAGATTCAGACTAATGCACAGCAGCTTATGACTTTCTCTATATTTTCAGATAAGAACAGCTTTACATATAATAATATTGTAAAGACTGGCAAGGATTTTGAAAAAGTAGCTGATGTATCGCTTTATCTTGTTAATAATAAAGCAGCAGGCAGTTTTGTGAATTATTATTACACATTTTACTTCGCGCTGATTATGATGGTTTTCATAATATATGGTCTGTCGGGTGAGCGTGATAATGGAATGTGGGGGATTGTACATTCGGCAGGAAGCGGAAGGCTTCGGCTTGCGTTACACAGACTGTTTATTATCGCAGGCTCTGGCGTGGTTATAACAGCGGGTCTGTATTTTACAACATTTGCAGCAGCGCTGCTGTTATACGGCGGAGCAGGTGCGCTCAATGCGCCGGTTCAGTCTATACAGGCATTTGAAAGATTTGCTATGCCGATGAGCCAGATTGGGTTCGTGCTATACAATTATGTATACAGTGCGCTGGCGGTAGTGGTTCTTAGCGTGGCATTATGGACTGTATTCGTTGTCAACAGGAAGCGAAATCATGCGCTTATTCTGACTGGAGTAGTTGTGGGGCTGGAAGTGCTTATGTATTACAGGATAGGACTTCACAGCATCTACAGTGCATTTAAACAGATTAATATTGTGCGTCTTATGAAGGTCAACGCGGTCATCAGCACATATGCGAACCGCGGAAGGGGAAGCTTTGTCATATCTGAGTCGGCTATTATGTTCTGGGCGCTTATGGTGATTCTTGTTGTGTCCGTGGCAGTTGCGGTAGTGGGAACTGTGTTTATGCGTCCGAGTCAGGGTAAAAATGTGCTGACACGGCTTACTGATAAGCTGTATGCCGGATATCAGCATATTTTTGCAAATGTGCCTGTTGTATTCAAGGAGCTTCACAAGCTGCTTGTGACAAGCAGGGGATTTACGGTTATTGTGGTGCTTCTGCTGGTTGTTATGTATTTTATCAGTTATGGAAAGATGGCTTTCTCGGACAACTCCAGAGAGCGTGACAGGATATATCTTGAAAAGGGCGGTGCTGATTATTCGCAGATATCCGCCCTGATTGATGAGCGCAGAGCTGATTATATGCAGGCTGTCCAGAAAAGTATGGAAGCTTCTGAACAGTATGAGAATGGTGAGATTGGAATTGACGAGTTATCGCAGATTAATTCGACTGTGTCTATATATGCGTCGCGTTATGCTGCGGTGAGGGAATTTGAGCAGAAGCAGGAATATCTTGAGAATCTTAAGGAAGAGACTGGTATTGATGGTTACATGATGTCAGACAGGGGATATGAGGAGATATTTGGCAAGTACGGAAAGGCAAGAGAGACTGTTCTTCTTATGGCTCTGCTTGTGTCTGTTGTGCTTATTGTTTCTGAGAATATCGGAATTGAGACAAGCACAGGAACTAAATATATTGTCAATGCTGCAAGCGGAAAGAACACTGTTAAGGTTAAGCGGATTGTGGCATCTTTAGTGTTGTGCATAGTCCTGTATGTTCTTGTGTATGGAATTGATATGATACATTTGCGAAGCTATTATGGCATGCCGTACACGGACGCACCGCTTATGAGTCTCACATTTATGAGGGATTGCGGGTTTTATATTACTGTTGGAACATTTATGATAATCCGACTGATTGTAAGGCTGATTGCAATGCTCATTACATTTGCAGTTACATATGTACTGTGCAGCCGTTTTTCTGAGGTGCGCGGAAGGGTTGTGTCTGTGCTTCTTATGGCTGCGGTGATTGTGATTGCGGCTGTGATGGGAAATGTGAGTATATGGTGAAAGGGTGAATAAGGATATTGAAAAAGGCAGAAGATTTACCTGAATTTCTCAGGTAGTTCTTCTGCCTTGTGTTTTATGTGTTGTGTGAATTATTCCGCATCACCGAAGATTACATGTCTTACTGGTGTAAGTGCATATAAAAGTATCATGCCGATGATTCCGCATACGATTATCTCGCCAGCACCAACTGTAACGAAGAACATTGCAAACATGCCCTCTGAGCCGTAAGCAAACTTAAGTACGAATGGTACAATGATTGTGTTAGCAACAATTGGTGGAACTGGTGCAAGCCACTTATGCTTTCTTAACAGGTATGTTCCGATTGCGCCGATAAGTGTTGCAATGCTTCCAAATACTACATCCCATACAATTGCGCCACCAAGGATGTTAGCAATTATACAGCCAACAAATAATCCAGGGATTGCTGCAGGTGTAAAGTAAGGCAGTATTGTGAGTGCCTCTGCGATTCGAAACTGCACTGGTACGAAACTGATGTAGTTAAAGATTACTACAAGTACGACATAGATTGCTGCAATTACAGCGGCCTGTGTGATGAATTTCACACTCATTCCTTTTTTCTTCATATTCAATTATCTCCTTTAGTTTTGTTTTACGTGTGGAAGGTCTCGAACACACGATTTGTTACTGTGTCATAACACAGCCTGTGTAGTTTAGCAGATTATCATGAGATTGGCAAGTACAAATGTATATTATATGTGAATGTAAGCTGGATGTAAGTTTCGTGTTATATAATTGTGGTAAATAAAGAAGCACATTTTTAATAAGAGACATTGAAAAAGGAGGGCGAGATTTATGGATGATAAAAATGTTGTTAAGAAAAGGGTGACTCTTGCTATTGCATTTGCAGTATTCATTGTTGTGGTAATTGCAGTAATACTGCTTATCAAGCCAGTAATGTCTAAGGTTCAGGAGAATCGCACAGCAAAGGTGTCTCAGGAAACGGCACAGGAAGCGGAAGAATTTCTTAAGACTAAGTATCCGGAAGTTGTGATTGAGAAGCGCGAAATGTATGTCGAAGAGCATAAGCCGCAGGAGAATACGCAGTATATTAGCAGCAAGAGCATTGATACGGAATATTCGTATGCATCTTACGTATTCTATGGTACAATGGATACACCAGATGCGAAAGGAGACAGCGTCATAATCTATATGTCGGATAGCGGAAAGTCGCCATATTATACTGTTAAGGACAGCACGGATAAAGATGATGCAAAATGGCAGATGTCGATTGTGCAGAATAAGTTAGGCAATGCTAAGACTTGGGATTATGCATTTAAAGAAAAGTAATGCTTAAGATTATAGGAATATATTTATTGATTATTAATGTAGTAACATTTGCTTTGTATGGAATTGATAAGTGGAAAGCGATACACAACAAATGGCGCATAAGGGAGGCGACTCTTCTTATTACAGCACTAATCGGCGGTTCGCTTGGAGCTTTTATTGCAATGCAGATGTTCAGGCATAAGACAAAAAAGTGGTATTTTAAGTATACGGTTCCTGCTATGCTTGTTGTGCATGTGGTGGGGATGATTATATTGGTGGTTAAATTGTAAGCAGGCTGTTATGTGGGACAGCCTGCTTGATTTATGTTTGGTGAATATGTGCGTTGTCGAAAAAATAAACTGTAAAAAATTTTTAGGTTATAACCGCAAAACTTTCTGATTGAATTATAGATTAAGGAGTGTAACCGCATTTTTACCGAGTATTGCATCGGTATCTTTTTCTGAAAATCCACACTCTTTTATTAAATCTACTGCGTCTTTCTGGTCGTCCCACGGGCTGTCAGAGCCGAATAATATGTGGTCTGCACCGTGAATGTTGACCATTTTCTTGAATTTTTCTATTGGAAGGCTTGCGTTGTGATTGAGCTTCTTGATGCATGATGAGGTATCAAGATATACATTTTTCATGTAATCTTCCTCTAATATGGAAGAAACATCGTTCCATTGTCCCCAGCCACCCATATGTGCAAGGACGAGTTTTTCAGGCTTTACTTCCTGAATCATTGTGGCAAGTCTGTCGACGCTTGACTCGTCGCAGCCCGGAAAGCTTACATCGAAGCCTGCATGTATAAGTATTATAAGCCCGAGTGCTGATGCATATTCGATAAGCCTTAATGACTGCATATCATCTATATTGGTTTTCTGGAAAACCGGGTGAAGCTTGATTCCTTTGAAACCATTGTTGGAAAGCCAGTTCAATATTTCTCTGAAATTCTCACAAGCCGGATGTATTGCCCCAAATGAAATTAATCCGATTGTCTCACTTGTTTCATTAGTCTTTAAAGCAAGTGTATTGATTGTGTCGCACTGATTAGGCTTGGTTGCCACGGGAAGCAGTACGGAGTAATCAATTCCAGCTTTTTTCATTGAATCTGTAAGAGAATGTACTCTGCCATCAAGATAATTGTGTATTCCTCCGCTGTGGGCTAATGTGCCAACTGCTCTGTCAGCAAGTTCATCTGGAAATGTATGTGTATGGAAATCTATTATCATAAAGCCTCCTTGAGAATGGGGATATACGGCTGTCATCTGCTGCTGTGTAGGTGACAGCCGCATATCAGTCACTACATATATAATAACCATTTTGTCATGGTGTATACAATTGTTTAAGTGTTATATTTGCTCCGCTTTATTATGTATATATTTTTCGTATAAAATCAAGTTCTTTTTTGGGGGATGACCTACTAAAGCTGATAGAAGTGGAAGATTAGTAGGCAAAATCAAGCAAGATAAAGAGCAGTAGGGAGGATAACAGCCGAGAAAGACCTACTAAAAAGAGCGTAAGCAGCAGATTAGTAGGTGAAATCAAGCAAGATAAAGAACAGGAGAGAGGATAACAGCTGGGAAAGACCTACTAAAGAGAGCGTAAGTGGAAGATTAGTAGGCGAAATCAAGCAAGAAGATGAGCGGATGGGAAGAAAATAGTTGTGAAAGACCTACTAAAGTTGAGGAAAATGGAAGATTAGTAGGCAAAATTAAGCAAGATAAAGAGCAGGAGAGAGGAAATCAACCGAGAAAGACCTATTAAAGTTGAGAAAAGAGGGAGATTAGTAGGCACCCAGCCAATATCCAGCTCCTTACTAGGCCAATATCCAGCCCCATACTCAGCTAATACCGAGCCAATACCTAGCTCCCCCACAATTCAAATAACAATAATCTGCAAAACCCCTATTGACAAATAAGAAATTGAGAATATAATGATTTACATACCAAGATACTATGTTTATATGGAAATAGATTTTGCAAGAAGATTATGCAGAAATATGCGAGGAGGTACATGAAGGTTGAAGAATAGAATTATTGACACAGATGTACTTATTATAGGTGGCGGAACGGCAGGGTGTTTTGCAGGTATTACGCTTGGAAAGAAGAAAGACCTTGATGTACTGATTGTTGAGAAGGCGAACATTGTACGAAGCGGATGTCTTGCGGCAGGCGTTAATGCAATTAATGCTTATATCACTAAAGGCAGAGTTCCACAGGATTATGTTGATTATTGTAAGAAGGACGCAGATGGAATAGTAAGAGAGGATTTGCTTCTTTCAATGTCGGAAAGACTCAATCATGTCACTAAAGTAATGGAGGACTTAGGACTTGTAATCCTTAAAGATGAGAATGGAGATTATGTTGCGAGAGGAAATCGCAATATTAAGATAAATGGTGAGAATATCAAGCCGATACTGGCGGATGCAGTTAAGAAGCAGGACAATGTAGCGGTAATCAATCACCTGAATATAACAGATTTCATAGTAGAGAATAACAAGATTAAAGGTGCATACGGATTTGATGTCAATGATGCAGTGTTCTATGAGATAAATGCGAAGGCAGTTCTTGTGGCTACTGGCGGAGCGGCAGGCCTTTACAGACCTAACAATCCTGGATTTTCAAGACATAAAATGTGGTATCCACCGTTCAATACAGGAGCCGGATATGCAATGGGAATCAATGCAGGTGCGGAGATGACCACATTTGAGATGAGATTCATTGCTTTAAGATGTAAAGATACGATTGCTCCGACAGGAACTATCGCACAGGGCGTTCCGGCAAAGCAGCTTAATTCCAACGGCGAAGTGTATGAGAACAAATATGGTCTTACAACTTCACAGAGACTTTACGGAACAGTTACTGAGAACCGAGAGGGCAGAGGTCCTTGCTATCTTGGAACTAAGGGAATAAGCAAGGAGCAGGAAGAAGACCTTTACAAAGCATATCTTAACATGGCACCGAGCCAGACACTTAAGTGGCTTGAGGCGGCGGGCGGTCCTTCTGAGGAAAATGTTGAGATAGAAGGAACTGAGCCATACATAGTCGGAGGCCATACAGCGAGTGGTTACTGGGTTGATAACAACCGCGAGACTACAATTCACGGGCTTTTTGCAGCGGGTGATGTTGCAGGCGGATGTCCTCAGAAATATGTGACAGGAGCTCTGGCAGAGGGCGAGATTGCAGCACAGGCAATAGCTGAAAGGCTTGAAGGCTCAGGAAAGGGCTTTGTTGTAAATGAGGTGGCAGATTCAGAATTGTCTGAGAACGCATTTGCAAAGAAGAGCGAGTATGAGAGATTTCTTAATAATAAGCAGGGACTGGTTGATATCGAGCAGACTGAGGAAGCAATGCAGAAGATTATGGACCAGTACGCAGGTGGCATAAGCACTGATTATCAGTACAATGAAGCAAGACTTGAGCTTGCAGATGAGAAGATTAAATTCTTAGAGCAGAGCATTGATAATCTTGCGGCACAGGATGCAGATGACTTGCTTAGAATCTATGAGATAAGAGAAAGACTTACGGTGTGCAGAAGTGTTATAGCACATTTGAAAGCAAGAAAAGAAACCCGTTGGCACAGCTTTGCGGAGAATATGGATTATCCGGCTAAGAGTGATGACTGGTTAAAATATGTCAACTCCCGCAAGGAGAATGGCGAGATTAAGATAATCATAAGAGACCTTGTGAGAGGAGGCGACAGCTATGAGCATTCAGATAAATAAGTTAAAATGCGTTGGCTGCGGGAAGTGCGTTGAAGCCTGTCCCGGCAACCTTATCAAGAAAGATACTGATGGAAAAGCATTTATAAAGCATGTCAAGGACTGCTGGGGCTGCACATCATGTCTTAAAGAATGTCGTTTTGAGGCAATTAATTTCTTTCTGGGTGCTGATGTCGGTGGCAAGGGAAGCACTCTTTCGTTCAGACAGAATGGAAGCATCAATACATGGACGGTGACTTCGCCGGACGGAACAGTTAAGACGCTTGAGGTCAACAGACAGGAATCTAATAAATATTAGGGAGGAATATCATGGGTAATTTATCACATTTGGACGCACTCGAAGCAGAGGCGATATATATTATAAGGGAAGTTGCAGCAGAATGCGAAAAGCCGGTAATGCTGTATTCTATAGGAAAGGACAGCTCAGTTATGCTTCATCTTGCAATGAAAGCATTCTATCCTGAGAAGCCGCCATTTCCATTTCTTCACATCGACACAACATGGAAGTTCAAGGAAATGATTAAGTTCAGAGATGATACAGCCAAGAAGCTTGGAATCGAAATGCTTACTTACACTAACGAAGAGGGTGTTAAGCAGGGAATTAATCCATTTGACCACGGTTCAGCTTACACTGATATCATGAAGACTCAGGCTCTTAAACAGGCACTTAACAAATATGGCTTTACAGCAGCATTTGGCGGTGGACGAAGAGACGAGGAGAAATCAAGAGCTAAGGAGAGAATTTTCTCTTTCAGAAATACAGCACAGGCATGGGATCCTAAGAACCAGCGTCCGGAAATGTGGAAGCTTTACAACACTAAGATTCACAAGGGCGAGAGTATGAGAGTTTTCCCTATCTCTAACTGGACTGAGAAGGATATCTGGCAGTACATCCAGAGAGAAAAGATTGATATTGTACCTCTTTATTTTGCAGCAGAAAGACCTGTTGTATACCGTGACGGCAATATCATCATGGTTGATGATGACAGAATGAGACTTCTTCCAGGCGAAAAGCCACAGATGAAGAAGGTAAGATTCAGAACTCTTGGCTGTTATCCACTTACAGGCGGTGTTGAGTCAGACGCAGAAACTCTTGATGAGATTATCGAGGAGACTTTAAGTGCGGTTGAGTCAGAAAGAACAAGCCGTGTAATCGACCATGAGGAAGCAGGAAGCATGGAAAGAAGAAAGAAAGAGGGGTACTTCTAGAATGAAAGGTTTACTTAAATTTATTACATGCGGTAGTGTTGATGATGGAAAATCTACACTTATCGGACACATTTTATATGATTCAAAGTTATTGTATGCAGATCAGGAGAAGGCGTTAGAGCTTGATTCTAAGGTTGGAAGCCGCGAAGGTAAGATTGATTATTCACTTCTTCTTGATGGCCTTATGGCTGAGAGAGAGCAGGGAATCACTATCGATGTTGCTTACAGATATTTTACAACTGACAACAGAAGCTTTATCGTTGCTGATACTCCGGGACATGAGGAGTACACAAGAAACATGGCGGTTGGTGCTTCATTTGCAGACCTTGCAGTAATCCTTGTTGATGCAAAGCAGGGCGTGCTTATCCAGACTAAGAGACACGCAAGAATCTGCGCACTCATGGGAATTAAGCATTTTGTATTTGCAGTTAATAAGATGGACCTTGTTGGTTACAGTGAGGAGCGTTTCAACGAGATTAATGCGCAGATAGCAGAGCTTACTAAGGAGCTTTCACTTGCAGATGTAGTTGTTATCCCTGTTTCGGCAACTGAGGGTGACAATGTAACAACTAAGTCTGAAAATATTCCTTGGTATAAGGGTCAGGCACTTCTTCCTTATCTTGAGCAGGTTGATGTTGATGATACTGAGGAAGAAAAGGGCTTCTACATGCCTGTTCAGAGAGTATGCCGTCCAAATCATGAATTCCGTGGTTTCCAGGGCCAGATTGAGGCAGGAAGCGTATCTGTTGGTGACGAGATTATCACTCTTCCAACTAAGGAGCATGTTCATGTAAAGAGTATCCATGTCGGTGACAAGGAAGCCCAGACTGCTTCTATCGGACAGCCGGTTACTATCCAGTTAGACCGTGAGGTTGATGTTTCAAGAGGTTCTGTTCTTGCAGCGGGTGCTGACTTAAAGCTTGCAACTGAGATTACTGCTACTATCCTCTGGATGGACGATGATGTTCTTACTAATAACAAGAACTTTTTTGTAAAGCTTGGAACAAGACTTATTCCGGGCGTTGTTACTGAGATTGTCAATACTATTGATGTCAATACAGGCGAGGAGAAGCCAGCAACTCTTCTTAAGAAAAATGAAATTGCTGTATGCAAGATTTCTCTTGCTGATGTAATTGTTGTTGATGAATTTGACCTTCACAAGACTATGGGAGAGCTTATTCTCATAGACCGTGTTACTAATATGACTAGTGCCTGCGGTGTTGTCCGTGAAGTTAATGAGACAGCAAGCGATGTTAAGGAAGTTGACGCAGCTTTCAGAGCGGAGCTTAACAACCAGAAGCCTGTTGTTGTTGAGGCTGTTCTTTCAGACAAGATTAATGTTGATTTCTTAAAGAAGGTTGAGAAGGAGCTTCTTCTTGACAGCAAGCATGTATATCTGTATGCTCCGGCAGAGGGCGAGGATTATACAAATGTTGTTACTCACCTTGTAAATGCAGGTATTGTTGTTATTCTTGCACTTAGTAAGGCAGCTGATCTTAAGATTGACGGCGCAGAAGTGCTTGCAGGCTGGGAGTCTGAGGTTGACGCCACTACTGTGGATGTGGCTGAGTTTATTAAGAAGAATGCGTAGGCTGGGGGAAGAACGGACGCTGCACTAGAACTTACAAAGCAACGCAGGCACGCTTTCGCTGCTTGTCGCTCGCAGCGGTACTAAGCTTGTCAGGATTTGCCTCACTTTGTGAGGCTGTCCTGACGAGCTAAGTGCCGGCGGCTCCAAAGCACCTGTGTTGCTTTATAAGTTTAGTGCTGCTGGGGTTCTTTCCCGCTGCGTGGGGTTACTTCAGGGTTGGAAGTGTTGGCAGACGTGAGGTAAAGGGCGCTTCGCTGCTTTACCTTGGGTTTGGCAAAGCTTGCTTCGCTGCTTTGCTTGGTTTTGGAATATATTTTGTAGGAGTTAGGCTATAATTATGAATACACATTTTTTTAAAAAGTTAATATGTTTAGGTATGATTTTCAGCCTGACTTTTATTGGACTTTCTGGCTGTGGGCAGAAGAAGACGGAACTTGTTAATGTTTCTTATGATGCCACAAGAGAGTTTTATAAGGAGTATAACAGGCTTTTTGAGGATTACTGGTATGGCAGGACTGGCGAGAAGGTTGAGGTTATCCAGTCTCATGGCGGTTCTGGAAAGCAGGCGCTAGAGGTTGCTAACGGTCTTGGAGCTGATGTTGTCACGCTTGCTCTTGAGGGCGATGTGAATGTTATAAGAGACGAAGGGCTGATTGATGATGGGTATATCAATGATTATTCTGATGACAGCTCGCCTTACACTTCTACGATTGTCTTTCTTGTAAGAAAGGGCAATCCTAAGAATATTAAGGACTGGGATGATCTTCTTAATGATGGGGTTAAGGTTATTACCCCTAATCCTAAGACTTCCGGAGGAGCCAGATGGAATTTCCTTGCAGCATGGTATTATTTTAAGAAGCAGGGACAGACTGAGGAACAGGTTCAGGCAAGTGTTACCAAGCTTTACAAGAATGTGGCAGTGCTTGATTCAGGTGCAAGAGGTTCTTCTACAACATTTGCAGAGAACGGACAGGGGGATGTTCTGATTGCATGGGAAAATGAAGCATTTTTCGCATTACAGGAATATCCGGGTGAGTATGAGATTGTTGTTCCATCTGCATCTGTATTGTGCCAGCCAACGGTTGCGAAGGTTGACGAGGTCACACAGATGAATGGAACTGCGGAACTGGCAGACGCCTATCTTTCTTTCCTGTACACTGATGACGCACAAAGGCTTGAGGCGCAGAATTTCTACCGCCCTGTAAACAAAGATATCCAGAAGGAATACGAGGCTTCCAGCGATTCAAGGAACATTAAGGAAATCCCTTCCGATGGTAAATGGATTGTCAAAGACATTGATATGGCGGATATCGGATATTTTGGCGGCTGGGAAGCGGCTACACAGAAGTTTTTCTCTGATGGCGGAATATTTGATAAGATATATGATTAATTAAAATGTTTTGTTGAATATGCTGCGCGAATCTGACTATGCACAGGTATATGAAGCCTACTAATATAGAGCAAGTTGTTGGTTTAGTAGGTTTCTGCGGAGAATATTATAAGTTGTTTAAGTGAGAAGACCTACTAATCAATCAGGGAAGATATGATTAGTAGGTCTTTCACTCGCAAATTGCTTACAGTTCTTAGTAAAATGTGGGAAAAGACCTACGAAAATATGTTAATTTAACAATATAGTAGGTCGCAAGCCGGAAAGTATATGAATAAACTACGGAAATGACCTACTATATTGAGTGTATAATGGCTTTTAGTGGGTTTTGTCCTCCGTCAGCAGCCTCTTATAAGAACAGTCAATGCCGAGCGCACCAAGCGGAGCAGTAACTATGATTGCAAGCACAGCTACGGAAAGCACTATCTGTCCGCAGGCAAGTCCGGCGGCTAAAGGAACTGAGCCGATGGCTGCCTGAACGGTTGCTTTAGGAAGATAGGCAATTACACAGAAAAGCCGTTCCTTCCATGTAAGGTTTGTTTTTACGGTGCAGAGAAGCACTCCGGCAGCTCTGAAAACAAGTGCTGTAAGAATCATAAGCAAGGCTGGAAGTCCGGCTTTCAGTGTGTAGCGGATATCGACAGCCGCGCCGACAAGCACGAACAATATTACTTCAGCAGCGAGCCACAGCTTGCCAAATTTTTCGGACAAACGGGCTGATACGGCGGGAACACATTTAAACTTAAGCGTACATGCCATAGCGACAACAGCAAGAAGGCCTGAAACAGACACTTTGCCCTCAATTGCAATAAGAAGGAAAGAGAAGCCAAGTACTATGATAACCTTCATGCTGTTTCTTACGGTATGTTTGCGGGCGTATGATGTTTCAAAGAACAGGTACAGCCACAGACCGGTCACTATGCCAAGTATTATGCCGAGTATAATAGACACAGGAATATTTACGAAATCCATAACATTTGCCTTGCCACCCTGTGCCACATTTAAAAATGTTGTGAATAACACTATTACAAATATGTCATCGCACGAAGCACCAGACAGTATCATCTGCGGAATCGCTTTGTCAGTTCCGTAGTGTTTCTCAATCAGCATTACCATTCGTGGAACGACAACCGCAGGAGAAACAGCGGCGAGAACCGCGCCCATCACAGCAGCTTCGACGTGGTTAATTCCAAGAATTACAGGGGCAAGCAGAATATAACTGATGATTTCACAGGAAGCCGGAATGAAGGACAGAAGAATTGCACTTCGTCCGGCTTTTTTCAGGTCTTTTAAGTCAAGCGACAGACCGGCTTTGATAAGAATAATGATAAGAGCCATTTTTCGCAGATCAGCCGATATTGAAAGGATTGATGGGTCAAGGAAATCAAGGACATATGGTCCAAGAACAATACCAGTAACAAGCATACCGATGATTCTTGGCAGTTTCAACTTCTGGCAGATTGCGCCCATGACGAGCCCAACCAGAAAGATAAGTGATAAAGATGTCAGCATAATAAGCCTCCTTAAAAATATAGAAAATGCATTTATGAACGCAAAAAAAGCTGATGCTTCCTGCGACATAAAATCGTAGAAGTCATCAGCTTGAATAAGCAGTTTAGGTTTCCCAAGGGAGTACTTCATTCCCTTTGATATTTATAATACTTTGGGGCAGGATTGTCAAATGTAAATGAGGAAATATATAATATTTAAAGAAAAATATATAA
>UMHY01048224.1_pt1 | contig 15093 bp, 19 predicted proteins | sample 1965661 | NCBI WGS metagenome assembly UMHY01 (sample SAMEA4836112, study PRJEB28245) | human gut metagenome | biome: gut microbiome; material: fecal sample | place: Denmark | collected 2008
TAATTTAAAGAAAGTGTTGACAAAGGTGTGCACATGTGGTATACTTAAAGCATCAAAAGAAATATAGCAAATTAAAAGGAGGAAATAAGATGATTTCAAAGTTTAAAGATCGAGTAGCAGTTTCATTATTAAGAACAAATATTGAGATAATGGAATTTGAATGTAAGTGCAATAATCAAACAAAGAGTCAATTTATTGATTCTTTAATTACAAATTATGCAAATGATTATATGTTCAAAAGAATAATAGAAATAAATATTATTAAAAAACTTGCAGATTTAGGTTTTAGCTGTACATGTTTGTTAGATATGAAAATTGACCATGATAAAATTATGATTAAAACAAATGGTTATTATGATAACAATATGGTTAGTATTGTAGCAGAGTCTACATTTAATTTCAATATTACAATTTTGAAATCAATTAAAAGGGCAGAAATTTATACATTGGGGGATTGAATATGGCTAGGAAAGTTAGCAGAAGAGATTTATTAGAGCGTGAATACAGAGCATTAGTTAAAGAATTTAATGAAAGGGCAAAGGAAATTAAAAAAGCTGGAAAAACGTCGAAAACTGTAGATTATATAAAATCTACAATCAGTTCAGGTGCAATTGGTAAAAGAGGGAATTTATTGCATCGTTTAAAATCTAGGAAAATTAGCAACTACGAGGAAGCAATACAGTTATTAAAGAAAGTCAGAAACTGGAAATCTGCAACCTTAGAAGGAGTGGCGGAAATAGAGAAGCAAAGAGTAGAAACAATAAAAGAAAACTATCCTGAACTTGATAGAATGTCAAGTGAAGAAATAGTTGAAATGCTTAATTTTTTAGGCACTACTAAAGGGGTAGAATCTAAAAATAAGTATGACAGTGACCAGCTGATTTTAGCAATAGGTATGCAAAAAATAGATAATAGAAATAAATCTATTAAAGATATATACGATGAAATCCAAGAGTCTGATAAAACACTAGCAGACTACATTAGAAATTCATTAGAGCAAAATAAAGATAAAAACTGGATTTCATTTTAGTAACTATTAACAAGGGGGTGTGTAAGAATGCCGTATTTAAGAAAACCAGATATACTGCCAGATAGCCGTCTATCTGGTTTTTATTATACATATTCCTTTGAGTCAATAGAGAAAAAAATAGATTACTCAGTGAATAATGACGGTCTTCTCTTAAACAAAAAAGGTAAAGCGCTGTTATCCACTCCTTTAACTTTTGACATTGAAACGTCTTCGATGCCGGAAAACGATCCGCATAACCCGAAGGAATACATGCTAGGTTTTCCTTATCTATATCAGCTTTATTTGCTCGACACTGTTTTCTTTTGCAGGACACAAACTGAGTGTTATATGCTTTTTTCTGAAATAGAGAGAGTTTTGTTAAAGCATAATATTCAAGCTGTTTGCTATGTACACAATCTCTCTTTCGAGTATCAGTTTTTAAAGTCAATTTTAAATATAGATTTTACTAAGGTTTTTCTTGTAAAGAATAGAAAAGTAGCAAAATTTGAGTTAAATTCTGATACGATCATTTTTCGCGACAGTTATCTGTTGTCTAATATGTCGTTAGCTAAGTTTTGCGAAAATTACAACTCGGTAGAATATCAGAAAGACAAGGAGCTAATAGACTATGAAATTATTCGCTATCCGTGGTCTGAATTATCGAATGAAATTCTATATTACTCTGGAATGGACGTAATCACTTTGTATCATGCTGTTATGTCAATAATGGCAAAAGAAGGTGACAATCTTAAAACAATTCCAATGACAAATACGGGATATGTCAGGCGATCATATAAAAAAGCGTGTTTAGGAAGTACATACAACGGAGGGTCGTACCGTGCTAAATCAGAAGCAAAATTTAAGCAGAAAAAAACATATAGACAAAAATACATGGATAAAGAAAAGATAACACTAGAGCAGTATAACTTATTGTTGAAAGCGTTTCGTGGTGGCAATACACATGCTAACCGCTATAAAGTGGGTAGAATAATATCTAATGTAACATCATATGATTTTGCTTCGTCCTATCCTGCTGTAATGATATGTTCAGACCAGTTTCCGTCTGGACGATTGATGGAATGCACCAATTCTGTTCAGACACCAGATGGAATTGATTACTATATCAAAAATTACTGGTGTATTTTTGAAGCTGTTTTTGAGGATGTTCAGTTAAGAGATAATATTAAAACACCCGTTCCATACATTCCAAAGTCAAAAATGATATGCCCAACATCTGCATACAATACAGGTATTTTTGATAATGGCCGCCTGATATCACAAAAGGAATCGTTTGAATTTAGTTTTTTGGGTTGTGAATATGCCATTATTAAGAATCAATATGTAGGTAAAATGAAAATAACAAAGGCATACTACACAACAAAAGGATATTTGCCTGATGAAATACGAAAAGAGTGTGCGAGTTGGTATACAAAGAAAACAGAGCTAAAGGGTATTGAGGGTTCTGAGTATGAATACATGAAGTCAAAAAACCGTGTAAATGCATCGTTCGGCATGATGGTTGAGAAAATCGTAAAAGATATATCGGATTTTTCGGGGAATTTAAATGAATTAACATTACGAACTCCCACTGAAGAGGAAGCAAAGAATCAAATTGAATCGTATTATAATGTAAGAAGTGGAAAGTTTTTAAATTATCAGTGGGGGGTAACGGTTACTGCTTTAGCCAGAGTCCGTTTACAGGAGTTGATCGACCTAACATACAAAGATTTTATTTATGCCGATACTGATTCTGTTAAAATCGAGAACGGAGAAAAGTATAAAGAATTATTAGAAAATTACAACAAACAATGGATTGAATACGCTGAAAATTGTAATGTATCGTTCAAAGCGTACACCAAAAAAGGAGATTTACAAATTTTAGGTATCGCGGATTTTGATGGATTTTATAAACGATTTACAACTCTCGGCGCAAAGAAATACGCGTACGATGACGAAAACGATCAATTACACATTACAATAGCAGGAGTGCCTAAAAAACTAGGAGCAAAGCTTTTAGGTAAAATCGAAAATTTTAAAGTCGGTATGCATTTCATGGTGGGAGCCGATGGAACGCTGGAAGATCGGCAAGCATGGAAAAAACGATTGTTATACAATGATACTGACAACTTCGATCTCACTATTGATGGAAACATTCTACACATCGGAACATACATTGCAATGGAAAGAACCTCGTATGAATTATCAATTACTGATGAGTACGAAGAACTTATTTCTTCTTTGAAAAATGATGAAATATACGAAAAGGATGATATATGGGGTTGACAAACATATAAAAACGTGCTAAGATATATATGTACCGGATAGAGGGGTTCGGATAATAAAATACAGATTGTCACGGGTGAAACCGCTGGATTTTATTTACGAATGATAAACGGTGTCAGAACTTCTCTATTGCAGGTACTACAAAATATAAATAAAAAGGAGAATAAAAACATGAGTACAAAAGTAATTAAAACAAGTGAAGGTTTAACCGCAAGAAAAGTTCTGTCTTATACCTCAAGAAATGATGCTATTCCCATGAAAGAGTTGGCTAAGGGAACGATCATTCCTTTTAAAGGTTATATTGAACAGGAAATTGTAAATGAAAATACTGGAGAGGTGTTCAATTCTCTTCTCATCATTTCTGAGCCTGATGAATCAGGTTGCGACGCATTATACGCGACCAGATCGGAAAGCGTAATGCGTTCTTTATCAGATATTATTGATACGCTCACAGATATGGGAGACACTGACCCGTTCTCAGTTAAAGTTGATAAATTAAAATCTAAAAATGGGCGCGAGTTTATTACTCTTAGCCTTGCTGACTAAAGGAGAAAAGAATATGGCAAAATATATTACAAGAACCATTATTGAATATGACACAGAAGTTAGATTTGTAAAGGATGGACAGCTTGATATATATAAATTGGACGGAGTAGTAGGAAAAAAAGAAGCAAAGAAGCTCCTTATTTCTATCTTAGGAAGTAAAGATATTCTTATTGTTTCTTGCACAAAGAAAGAAGCTTCTTCGGCAGTATACAAAATGCTTGAGAAAGATTTTATTGCAATGGCAACAAAAGAAAGCACCTGTTATCCGCCCCAGTAATAAGCCCCTTATGGTTAGGGGAACCCCATTCTTTCCTCTTCCTTTATATAGCCGCCGGATTAAAACTCCGGCGGTTTTTATTGACAATTCTTTAGGATTGTGATATAATAAATATAAATAAGGGGAAGGGGTGATTCCATTGCACTAGTGAGAACAAAATAAACTTTATAATAGAACTTAAGAGCAAATTTTTCATGATAATAGAAATAACGACAAATAAAGGATAATATCCGAAGTAAAGATTATTTGTTAGCAGTCTATAATCATGAAAAAGTTTGTATATGAGTAACTGTAGATTCATTTTTGTATCTACCCACGGTGCGCTATCTAAAACAGTCATTATCCAAACAAATTACCCCGTCTTCTCTCGGCGGGGTAATTTTTATTTAATAAATTCGAGAAAAGCTTCTCGCGCCTTATAGCTTGAAAATCGAACCATATTATTATGATATATTTTTTTCATTCGTTTTTTAAAACGATTATTTCCGTCAAAAATACAATCATCCGATAAGTCCTCTTTTCTTGCGGCAAGTGCAAAGTTATATGTCAAGTCAGCAGTTTCATTAACATAGTAAAACGCCAGACCATACAAGTAACGAATTGAGAAATATTTATCATAATACTTAATAGTAAATAAGTAATCACCTTTTAAATTAGGAGTTTTTAAAATCATAGTGTTATCGTCTTTTAAATATTCTTTTTTTGTTAATAGTTTACTGTAATCAGATTCTGAAAAAGATTGATTAAATGTGCTATTTGAATGAGCATCTGCGGCACTTTTATTAAACCCTTGTTCAAGAACAAAGCCATTTCCTCTATAAAAATTGGTTTTAATATTTATATCGCGGTTTATTCCAAAGTGTTCATAATATGGGTTATTTACATCAATTAAGTTTCCGGTTAATATAAGAGGTAAATATCTACTCTGCGAGCCACCGCCCCTTGCCAGTGATGTATGAATAGAAAAAACTCGCTTCACCTCGTCTTTGACATAATCGCCGCTTTCTGGCTGAAATTCATCGAGCCATATTCTCGTAACATGATTAAAAACGTTTGAAAAATTTCGTATATCATCGCTGGAATTGAGTGAAGTGCTATATCCGCATAAGAACCATTCGTTTTCCTTTCCCCGAAGTCTAATGTAGATATTATTGAATACTCCTTTTATTCCTACCTCTTCTTTCATTTCTAAATCAGGATAGTAAACTGATAATGCGCAGGGAAAATACGCCATAAAAGAAACTGCTTTTTCAAGCTGATATTTTTTCCTCATTAAGATGCAAAACAATTCATTTTTTGTTAAAAATTTATTTAAAATGTATCCCCCAAACCATGTTGTTTTTCCTGCGCTACGGTTCGACGTCGAAATATACGTTTCTGGTTTGTTTCCATTTTTATCCATTTTTGATAATAACAAATTTCCGCTGTAGTGAATTTTATCATCTGATATAAAGTGATTATATTTCTGCAAATTCATAGTGCACACCTCTTTACATTTATTTTTATCTATGTTATATTTATATTGTAACATATATTCAATTAAATGTAAAGGTGGTGAATACATGCATAGTATCGGCGTGGCATTACTCTTTAATTTAACAGATTTAGTAACCGGTTTAATTTCAGCAGTTAAGGCAAAAGATTTGCAGTCAACTAAACTGCGTGACGGAATTTTTAAAAAGATTGGTTTTTTAATCTGTTATTTTTTGGCACTAATGATTGATACATACGGAAGTGAAGTAGGTTTTGTCTTAAGTATTAAATTACTTCCAATTGTAATTTCTTTTGTATGCCTTACAGAAGTCGTTTCAATCATTGAAAATCTTGCTAAAATTACTGACATTTTACCCGCAAAACTTTTATCACTTTTTCATATTTCAAAGGAGGACAACTAATGGCTGACATAAGTATTTTTAGAATCCCTAAAACAATTGCCGTTGCAATCGAAGTTATTAACGGAGCATACGGAAACGGAGAAGACAGAAAAAAGGCATTAAAAAGCGCGGGCTATGACTATACGAAGGTACAGCATTGCGTAAATGACTTGATGCCCATTTTTAACAAATATAAGGAGTGATAAAATGCCAGATGAAAGAAAAATTAGTCCCTATGTAGTGTCTGCCATGTGCGGTTGCTGGGCGTGGGAATCTGGAATGAATCCGGGCATCTGGGAATCTCTCATTCCTACAACGTGGGATCACGAATACCAGTATGACGGCATAGGCGGTTTTGGTTTGGGTCAGTGGACTAATGTTGGAACCTCGTATGGTCGTTGTTATAACCTGCATACATGGGTCACTAGTCAGGGATATTCAGATGGAGATATTTATGGGCAGTTAAATTTTGTACTGCACGAAAATTACTGGACAGCGGCAAATTCAGTGATGGGGTACAATAATTTATCTGAATTTTTGTCATCAACAAGCACGAATTTACCATTACTGGTAGAAGAGTTTCTGGCATGTTGGGAAGGTGTTCCTGGAAATAAATTGACTGAGCGTATTGCATACGCGCAAAATTATTATCAGTTTATTTACGATAATAAATCTGCGAGTCCGTCTTCCTGGAAGCAGACCTCCGGCAATTTCTATCAAGACCCCACCGGAAGCAATGCACATGCAAACGTAATGCTTGTATACTGGTGGGCCGGAGGAGTGGAGCCCGAGCCGCCCGGGCCAACACCTGGCAATAACGGAAAAAGCATGCCGTTGTGGTTTTTCATGAGAAGAATTATTTAAGAAAGGAGTTAATAAAAATGGCAGTATTATCAAAAGAAGATTTAATCGCCAAACTTACGGCAAGTTTTGGGGAAAATTTAAGTGACGATAATATTTCATTGCTTGAGGATGTCTCAGATACTATTGATTCATTCTCAGATATGGAAGATTGGAAAGCAAAATACGAAGAAAACGACGCTTCTTGGCGCAAACGTTACAAGGAACGGTTTGAGGGAAAAGAAGATGATATCCCTGAGAGCGAACCCGAAATTGAGCATTATGAATCACCGACAAAATTTGAGGATTTATTTACTGTAGAAAGTGAGGTCAAATAACTATGGCTAAGAGAATTGCACAGAGTAGCCTTAATGCGAGCACGATTGACATTTTAAACGTTATCAGGCAGAATGCCAGTTATGATTATCAGCAGAGTGTTCCTGTAGTAAAAAAAGCAACACAGATTCCTCAGGTAGGAGAAATTATCTGCGGCACTCCGGCGTTAGCAAATCAGTTTTTAAATGCCCTGGTAAACCGTATTGCATTAGTGCGGGCGCAGAGCGTAACATTTAACAACCCGTATTCACGACTGAAAAAAGGATACCTGGAGTTCGGAGAAACGGTCGAAGATATTTTTGTAAGCATTGCAAAAGTGCTTGATTATGACCCGGACAAAGGAGAAGGTAGAGAGTTTAAGCGTTCACTTCCTGATGTGGACAGCCAGTTTCATATCATGAACTGGCGTGTAATGTACCCGGTGACCATTCAGGACGAAGATTTGAGAAGAGCTTTTTTGAGCGAACAGGGAGTAACTGACTTAATCGCTAAAATTGTAGAATCTGTATATACTGCCGCTGAGTATGATGAATTTTTGCTGTTCAAATATTTGATTATCAAAGCAGTAACAAAAGGGCAGATGTACCCGGTAGCAGTTGATGATTCTAAAATGTCAAATTACGCAACCGCTTTCCGTTCGAAATCTAATGCGATCACGTTCCCGAAAACGACTTACAACGCGGCATCCGTTAGAAATAATACTCCTCGCGAAAGACAGGTTATTTTTATGGATTCTGATTTCAACGCAAAGTATGACGTTGAGGTTTTAGCGGCGGCGTTTAATATGGATAAAGCTACTTTTATGGGAAGTCTTTTCCTGATTGATGATTTTACAACGTTTGACAATGAACGATTCAGCGTTATCCGCGATTACTCCGACGGCATTGCAGAAGTAACGACTGAGGAACTTACCCTTATGGCAGATGTAAAAGCAGTCCTGTTAGATGAAAATTGGTTTCAGTGCTATGATAATATGAACAAATTTACTGAAAAATATGTTGCGTCGGGGCTGTATTGGAATTACTTCTATCACACATGGAAAACGATTAGTTCTTCTCGGTTTGCTAACGCCATTGTGTTTGTTGCAAATACCGCTGCAACTAGTCTTCCCGATACTATCACCTTTGAGGTGGTCGGTAAATCCGTTTCCGAAACTGCTACAGTTCTTTGTCTGGAACCGCAGGTAGACGAAGCTACGTTAAAACCTCACAATGTTCAGTTAGTTCAGACAGAGCAGGCAACAAAAGCTGGTGTAGGTGTGCAGAAATACGGAGCTTTGCTGATTCCTGCAAGTGCTGTAACAACTGATCTTGTATTAAGCGCAACGGTAAATGGAACTACTTATAACGCTACAGCTTCTGCTACAATCAATGCAAGTGCCAAAGTTGGGGCAACTGTTGTACTTGATAAAGAAAAATAATACAAATTAGCGGGGGATAATGTTCCCCCGCTTAAATATAATAAAGGAGAAATATTATGCTGGATATAGATATAAATGGTCTTATTTATGAGAAAACTGATAATATCGAAAATAGTGAAATTTTTAAAATCGCTGGTTATATTTCTATCTGGAAATTACAGGAGGATTAAATTATGTATATATCGCCGAACAGTACAGTTGAAATATTTTCAGATATTGGATTATCTGCTAATTATGATAATGCATTATATTTTAGCTCAACCGCGGCTAAAGATTCATATTTTTCAAATATCAATAAAATAGCAACGTTAACAAATATATCATATGTGTCTCAGCAAAAAGGAATCATTAGAGTTGGAACTCCGATTGCAAATCTCCTTTCAGCGGGATATTTGCGATACAAAAATACATCATATGAAAATAAATGGTTTTATGCGTTTATTACAAATATTGAATACCGTTCAAACGGTATGACAGAAATTCATTTTGAAATTGACTATCTCACTACATGGATGGGGGCTTTTCAATTAAAACAGTGCTTTGTTGAGCGGCAGCATGTGACGGATGATTCAATCGGAGTTAATATTCTTGATGAGGGAATAAACTTTGGCGAACATGTTATCGAAGGTATTCATGATTACACTCTTACCGGAACAACGTCATTTAATCCTATCGTTATAGTGACAGCGGCAAAATCGGGCGGTTCTGGCGGAGGTATCGCTGGTGGAGTTTATAGCGGATGCGATATTTCTGTTTTTGTAACGGCAGAATCCGCAAATAATTATATCAATGATCTAATTGATAAAAATAAAGCAGACAATATTGTTAAAATATATTCACTTCCGGCAAAATACGTTGTTCCTGGAGGAACTCCGATTGAGGACAGATACAAAGAAACACATACAAATAATAAACCCTATAACACTCTTGATGGTTACGTTCCCAAAAATAATAAATTATTCTGTTACCCGTACAAATACGCCGAAGTAAGCAATGGAGAGGGTGACAAAAAAGATTATAAGTATGAGTGCTTCAATACTGTACCCGGAAACGCAAGTAGCGGAACATATAGTTTCACAGAGCAGGCGGCCTTTGGGGCATCAACACAGGCTCTTTTTATGCCAATCAATTATAAGGTTCAGTCTATGTCAGGAAATGGGCAGTTGGAGATTGACGAACGAGTTAGCTTGTCAAGCTTCCCTTTATGCGCTTACAACATTGATACATACCGCGCCTATACTGCACAGCAAAATACATCCGTACCGAACAGCCTGTTTAACAGTTTCACGAAGGGTGCAATCAGTGGCGGAGCCGCAGGAGCGGGAGGAGGTATCCTCGGTGCAATCGGCGGCGCAATTATGGGTGGCATTAGTAATAGCATAGGAAAAGTAGTTGATTTATTAACTGTTAATACTGTACCTGTTGAAATGGGAACAAGAAATCAGGGAACACAGGAAAGTGATTTCCTGCTTGCCACAAAGCAGAAAGGTTTCAGAATCTATGAAAAATGTATTACGAAAGCATACGCGAAAGTAATTGATGATTATTTTTCAGCTTTTGGATATGCCGTAAGGCGAACTGCTACTCCCAACATGAATGCAAGGCCGCATTGGACGTATGTAAAAACTGCAGATTGCATAGTGGAGGGAAATTTACCGTCTGACGACGCAAGAAAAATCGAAAATATTTTCAACTCTGGCTGTAGGTTCTGGAAAAAACACACGGAAATTGGAAACTATGACCTTGATAATAGCCCGTCGTAAGGAGGTGATATTTTGAGCAAAAAGAAAAGTTACTTTAGTGACTCATTAAATCTTAATATGCGATCATATGGGCAGTATCTTTCTATTCTACGACAGATTTCTATTAGTATGTTTGAATGGAAGAACATACCTTCGACTATTGATAGCCGCTATATTGAGCAAGCGTTGTTTTATAACGCGGCTTCAGTATATTTCAACGACGAAGTGGTTGGAAACCTTGCTTTAGACGTAGTATGTAATGGAAATTTTAACGTTTATGGCGAACCTGTTAGACGCGTAGCATATTCTAAGTATAATAATTATCGTAAATCATTACATGATACCGATAGTGTTATTATATGGAATAACATGGACAGGACTCCGACTTTTCCGGTTATTGAATTATTTGCACAGAGACTTTATAATTTAGACAGAATCATTGATGTGAATGCCAATGCTCAAAAAACACCTGTTTTGTTAAAGTGTGATCAAAAGTTAAGACTAACACTACTGAACGCGTTTAAAGAGATGGATGGAAATAGTCCTGTAATCTTTGCTGACAATTCCTTTGATGAAAATTCTGTTATTTGTTTAAAAACAGACGCACCTTTTGTATGCGACAAAATTTATGATTTAAAAACAAACTTGTGGAACGAAGCTCTTACATACTTAGGTATTCCATCTGCAAACGTTATGAAAAAAGAACGCCTGATTAAAGATGAGGTTCTAAGAGGTCTTGGCGGAACGCTCGCTAATAGATATTCAAGATTATCTGAGCGACAACATGCGGTAGAAAAAATCAATACTATGTTCGGGACAAATATCGAGGTGACTATAAGAGATGAAATTGACGAACTCGGACAAGTAGACCTTGGTTTAGATGCTCCTACTTTAGGAGGTGAAGACAATGAGTAAGTACACAACAGAAGTAAGATATATTTGCGAGCAAAAAGCAGGACTACAGGAAAGCGTCGGATTCAATAATATCAATTCTGTGCTTGACAAGTCTTGGGATAAAATCTTCACAACTAACTGGGAAATTTTCGATGAAAGCTATAGAAAGATTCTCTGTGAAAAAATCTTGAGATCTTATTATACACGAGAAATTTGTGCAGAAACCGTTGGTTTATGGCAGTTGTGGCTTGACGCTACTCTATGCGAAATTATGCCTACATACAACCAATTATACAAAACCACTGTTTATGAATTTAACCCCTTATACAATACAAATATAACAACAACCTTTACGAAAACGACAAGAGGAACCGATACTAAAAGCGGAAGCACAACTAATTCTAGTACTAATAATAAAACGGATGATTACGAAGAAACAAATGATCGAACAGTAACGGATTCCGGAAAAAACACTGTTAAGGGAACAAGTGAATATAATTCAGAAACAAGTAATAATAATAACTTTAACGAAACAAATAAATTTAACGATACCCCACAAGGAGGAATTGCTGGTATTGAATCAGATAAATATCTTACTGACATTCGTATGATTTCAAGAACCGACACCGTAACTAATGCTAGCGATGAAAATGGAAGAAGTACTACAGAAGGAACTAACACAAATACTAACACAGATAAAGGGACAAAGACAAATAAGGGAACAACGGTGAATACGGGAAACTCCAGTGGAACAACAGCCGAACAAGGAACAAGTGAAACAACAGAAACGTGGACAGAAAATGTAATGGGAAAAAATAATAGTGAAAATTATGGACAACTTTTGATTGAGTTTAGGAAGTCTATTATCAATATTGATAAAATGATAATTGATGAATTAAATTCATTATTTATTCAGTTATGGTAGGAGGTTAATATATGGATAAAGTTTTATATCCATGCGGTGCAAAAATTTTACCGCTAACATATGATGATAGTCTTAGTTATTATGAGCAGGTATGCAAACTCACAACTAAAATGAATGAAATTATCGACTTTATAAATATTAATGTAAACAAGGCACTTACAGAATATATTGACGCACAGTTTAATAATTTAATTATTAATGCTATTTATGATGAAAGCACAGAAACTATTACTCTCAAAAAAGACGTAAAGAGTTGAACTTATGCTTTTATATATAATTAGAAAGGAGACAATATGAGCGATGTAAAAAAATTTAATGTTCTTGGGCAGATAGCTAATGTAAAAGATGTTATCTCAAGAGAAAATGCTCTTAAAGCATTAAATAAAATGTCAAATTTTGTAAATGTTGTTACTGATTGCGGAGCCGATAACACAGCGCAAACAGATTCAACAGAAGCAATAAAAAAAGCTTTTTCAATTCAAGATGCTTTTATTTATTTTCCAAAAGGAAATTATTTAATCAGCGAAACTATTAGAGTTAAATCTAATACCTATGTTTACGGATATAGGGCACTGATTCAAAGTACTACAAGTAATATGGTTTTCTTCATTAACGATTCTAACGGAACGTTAGGCGGCTATGAAGCAAATAATTTTATTACGTTTGATTCACTGCGATTCAGAAGTTTGAGAATAAATCAGACAATTATTAGCGTATGTCATTGTGCTGATATCAGAATTTGCGATTGCACTTTTGAAAGCAGAATTGCGAACAACATAAAACAGGACTGGCATTTTCTTGAAATTATCAGTAGCAAAAGAGTTTGGATTAGTAATTGTGTATTCGACGCTCTTACTAGTTTTTCATATGAAATGATTCAGTTGGACGCGGCAACAAACTATGGTTCATATAACTGGTTCGGCCCTTATGATAATTCTCCATCGACGGAAATTACAATCGAAAACTGCAACTTTTCGCACCCCGAAAAAATTAACTACAACATTTTAAGCACAGAAGATTGCGCGATTGGCAATAGAAATTCAAACGAAAGTGCCCCTTTGTATCATGTTATTATTAACAACTGCCAGTTTAATAACATTAAAAATATTTTTCGATTTATAAACTTAAATTACAGTACTATTTCTAATAATATAGCAAATAACTCTATGAGTGGTTTTGCTTTTATCGCTAACCAGACGATAATCAATACACAAATTATCAATAACAGTTTTACAGGAAATAGAAATGATTTTGTTACTAATATTGATACGGCATACGGACGGGGAATATCAATAGGAATTGCAGAAGGAACTAGTTCTTCAAATAATACTATAACTGGAAATACAATAGATAATTTCGCATCATATGGAATTTTCGTTAATGGATTATATAGCAATATTTCCAATAATATTATTACTTCATGCGGATATACAGGATTATATGCAGACTACGACTCTTATAAATGTTCAATTCATGATAATATTGTGTTAAATAATGCAATTATTGACCAAGAAAATTATGACATTTTTATTTATCATGGAGCTTCAAATAAATTAATTACAAGTGGAGCTAATGATATTTATAACAATAAATGTAATAGTATTAGAGGGGAAATTAGTAACTTCGATAACACAGAAAAAAGCAGAGTATATAATAATGTATATAGTGAGATTACTTATCCAACGGACTTTGAATATCTGAATATGTATGGAAATATTAAATATACAGGAAATAGCGGATATTATTACCAGACAGACGTATTAAATAAAAACAATACAACAAATGGTTCATGGAATACAATTTCTGCATTTACTTGTGACCACACATGTTTCATGATTATTACTTTCATTGCAACAATCAATGCAAATTTTGAAGGTGCAGCAACAATAAGACTGAGAAGTGGAGTTAATACTAATCTCGCATATCAGACTTCCGAAAGTAGTAAACCGTCAACAACTGGCGGCCCTACAATAACAATTATTACAAAAGTAAATGCCAATGAGCCTATTTATGGTGAATTATTCTTTGTCTATGGGGGAGGTGGGGCAAACATTAACGGAATTGCTACTTTAACAGCTGTTGAATTGCCTGTACCTCTGGAAAAATCAAAAACTGTTAAAGTTCCTGCATTAGACGAAAGTAATAATATTGCGCCACCTACACCGCCGGAAAATGCCGAAGTTAATTCTACAACCGTATTACCCCGAAAATAATATCACAATTGATAAATAGAAAAGGAGGTCACCCTCCTTTTCTATTATGCAAATACATATATTATTAACATTAAAATTACAAATAAACCGAATATGAAACATGTAATCAAGAAATCTTTCATTGTTTAATCATCTCCTTATATTTACACTAGAATAATAATCTCAGAAGTGAATATCTTAAAGTAATCAACTTCCATTTTTAATATTTCTTGCGACTCTGGCGATTCAAAAAATGCAATAATATTTTTCCGCGAAACAAGTTCTTTTCCAGTTGCTTGAATTACTGTAATATACATTTTCTTATCGACGTTGCCGCATGGATATAATAAATCATGCACTGTCATTTTTATTTCCTCCTTTTAAATTGCCAGCATCCTACCAACTAATTCAATCCCATTATCTTTAATACTTTTTCAAAGTCTGCTACGACTTTCTCAAGTTCTTTTTTCAAACTGTTCATAATATCTGCCGTTTCAAGCACATCACGGATAAGCGCCATACCACCAACATTATAAACGCTCGCAATCTGTCTCGTTCCTTCTTCCTCACAGGTAGCCGGTAAAAATGCAGACAATCGGTCAATCACTTCGTAATCCTTATCACTTACTTGTTTTCCGATGAAGTTCTCAAATTCCTCTTTTATCATAACTTCGTCCTCCTTTTAATTTGCTATATCTCTTGATGCTTTAACTATAACACATGTGCACACCTTTGTCAACACTTTCTTTAAATTA
>UMHY01007401.1_pt1 | contig 14442 bp, 8 predicted proteins | sample 1965661 | NCBI WGS metagenome assembly UMHY01 (sample SAMEA4836112, study PRJEB28245) | human gut metagenome | biome: gut microbiome; material: fecal sample | place: Denmark | collected 2008
AATTGTTCAGATGAATCATTTTCTGATACGGGCTTCGGCTTGTCCTGAAATACCTTCTTTGACTATAAGAGGCTCTAGGATTTCCCGGAAGTATATCTTTTTTCTGGCAAACGGCGAAAAGTCGCATCCATGCTCCATTCCGCCTCGCCGGCACATCCATGATGCCGGCGTTGCCTGTTGCATAAGGGAAATCCAATAGCCTCTAACAGCCAAAGAAATGGTATTATCAGAACAACCCGAATCCCTTATTCACAAAAATCATCATCTGCACTTTATATAAGTAAGACTTTTTTATGTCCTATCTTATGCATGATTTTTTACTACCATATTCACTTTTTGCAACAGTTCTTTCGTTCCCTCTTCGATGTCTTCACATGCGAAGATTCCGCTTACAACTGCTGCTCCTGCAATTTCGCATCCTTTTAATTTCAGGATGTTATCGTGGTTGATGCCGCCAATTGCGACTACGGGGATGGTGACGCTCTGACAGATTTCCTGCAGCAGGGTTAGTTCCATCGGCTTTGCATCAGTCTTGGTGCTGCTGCCAAATACGGCTCCGCTTCCTAAGTAATCTGCACCGGCTTTTTCTGCTGCCTGTGCCTGTTCTATTGTTTTCGCAGTCACTCCGATGATTTTATCTGTTCCAAGAATTTCTCTTGCACGGGTCAGCTCCATATCGGACTGTCCCACATGCACGCCATCGGCTCCTATCCTTTCTGCCAGTTCCACATTATCATTGATGATCAATGGTACCCTATAACAGTGGCAGAGTTCCAAAAGGCTTCTGCCTTCTGCTTCAAATTCCGGCTCAGATAATTCTTTTTCCCGAAGCTGCACTAAAGTAACTCCGCCCTTCAATGCTTTTTCTACCTGCTCATATAAGGTCTCTCCCTTAAGCCAGCTACGGTCGGTAACGGCATAAAGAAGAAGCTGTTCTCTTGTAATATTCATATGTGATTTCTCCTCACTACCTGCAAAAACAAAAGTGCAGGACCTCTGTAAAAAAGATTCCTGCACACTAAGTAATCGCACCTGCGTTTCGTTATCTCCCTACGTTGGCATTATCCAAATCAGGTTCTGGGTTAAAGCTTCTGCTTACTCTCAGCCCGCCTGTGCGAGCACCCCGTTTTTCAACGATTTTCATTATACACATTCCCCACAAAAAAGCAAGCTATGTTTTCCATAAAATACCTTGAAAACCACAAAAAAATGGCTTAGAATTAAATCAGCTTATTATATCATTGTGCGAAAGAGAAGGATTAAGAATATCTATGAATTATGATGAAAATGTTTTTAAAGCCAAGGCCAATATCAAAGCCCGCAGAATCTGGCTTGTATTTTCCCTGCTGCTGACCGCTAACTATGGTGCCGATATGTCCAACGGTCTCTATCCATCGAAGCAGTATCTCTATTTTGTTCTGCTCTGCTGGATTCCATTTTTTATTGGAGAATTATTTCTAAAAATCAAAGGCAAAACTACTGACATCTATCGCTATATACTGGTGCTTGGTTACGGTATCTTTTATACTTATCTTTTATGTACCACAGCATCCCCAATTGCATTTACCTACATTCTGCCGGTAACCAGTCTTTTAATTATTTTTAAAGACCGGAAATTCATGCTGCAGTGCGGTATTGCAAATACTATCAGCGTAGTGATCAGTATTATTTACCGCTATATGGTATTAAGCTGCACCACTGCTACTGATGTAAAGAATTATCAGCTGCAGATATCCTGCCTGATTCTGTGCTATATCTGTTATATCATGTCCATCCGCCATTTAAATGAGGCTGACGGTGCACTGACAGACAGTATCAAGGATGATTTACATCGTGTGGTAAATACCGTAGAAAAGGTGAAAACTGCCAGCAATAACGTTATGGACGGTATCACCGTTGTCCGGGAACTGGCTAATGAAAATAAACACGGTTCTGACGTTGTCTTAAAAGGAATGAACAATCTGACCAACAATAATCAGGAATTACAGAACCGTACGACTTCTTCCCTTGATATGACAACTGACATCAATTCCCAGGTTGAGCATGTTGTATCCATGATTCACGAAATGGTATCTTTGACGGATGAATCCATTCACCATGCACAGATTAGTTCTGCCGACTTAGAGGGTCTGGTTACAACTGCCGGCACTATGTCAAAGCTTTCCAGCGAAGTAGAACAGGTTCTTACGGAATTTACTTCTGAATTTGAAAAAGTAAAATCCGAAACCGGAACCATTGATAATATTTCCGGTCAGACAAACCTTTTGGCATTAAATGCTTCCATCGAAGCTGCAAGAGCCGGAGAAGCAGGAAAAGGATTTGCTGTTGTTGCTGAAGAAATCCGTACCTTGAGCACTGAAACCAAGGCTTCATCCAAACAGATCCAGGATGCGCTGATGCGTTTGGATGAAATCTCCGGCAAGATGACAAAATCCATTGAAGAGACCTTAAAACTTATTCAGCTTACTCTTGAGAAAGTCACACTAACCGGTGAAAATGTGAATAAAATTACCGCTGACTCATCTCAGATGGGTGAGCATATACAGGTCATTGACAATGCAATCAAAGAAGTGGAAACATCAAACCGACAGTTAGTAGAAAACATGAAGTATATTTCTGAAATTGTCGATACCATGACACTCTGCATTCATGATTCCGATGATATCAGTCAGCGTATGGTAAGTAAATATGATGAAAGTGCTAACAATATTAACAGCATAGAAAATGAAATCCAGGCGTTAATGTGCAAGCTTGGAATCGGCGGCTTCATGGGTATTGAAGATATCAATCCTGGTATGAAAGCAACTATCCGCCTGACGAAAAACCCCGACCATGATTTCCATGGTGAAGTTCTGAAACAGTATTCCAACCAGATTATACTTTCCCTGGAAGAAAAGCTTTCTCTTCGTAACAGTGAATCCTGTTCCATCCAGATTACTGTTGGAAATGTACTATACTGCTGGGATAATGCTTCCATCCATGTAGATAAAATAACCTCTGATTTCGTCGTAGAAATCACCAACAGTCCAAATATTTTAAACAGACGGAAATATCCTCGTGCCGACCTTTCCAATTTCTGTAATATTACAGTTAAGAACACCGGAGAAACCTTCCAGGGACGTATGGAAAATATCAGTGCCAACGGATTTGCTTTCCTTTGCGATGCACCGTTCTTTGCAGATAGCAAAGGGACTGATATTCTCTTAAATATCCTTTCTTTTGATTTACCAGATCAGGCTGCTTTGGAAGGTCATATTATCCGAAGTTCCGACGACGAAGGCATGTATATCGTCGGCTGCCAGATGCCGGAAGACAATATGGCAATTAAAGATTATGTAGATCAGTTGTTAGGATAAAACTATTTCAAGATATTTTTTAAGATATCGCTGCTTGCGAAAGAAGAAAACTCATAGCAGATTCCGTTTGGAATTTACTATGAGTTTTCTTTTTGGTCTGTATTTTGTATCCGTAATCTCCGTCTTTATTTTCCTGCTTCATTTAATGCTGCAGGATAAATGCTTCGATCTCCGATAAATCTTTGGAAATCAGCAGACGGTTAAAATCTTCTTTTGCTGCAAAGCCTGAGCTCTGCATTTCTTCGAAAAATGCTTTCAGTGGCTGATAGAAGCCATCAATATCATAAAGAATACATGGATTCTCATTGATGTGAAGACGCTGCAGGGATATGATATCCGATAACTCGTCTAAGGTTCCCGGACCACCCGGCAGTGCGATGTAAACATCTGCTAACTCTATCATTTTCGCTTTCCGCTCCGCCATATCTTTCGTATCTATGTACTCTGTCAAAAACTGGTGTCTGCGGTTTTGAATGGATTCCACCTGTGGCAGTACACCGATTACTTTTCCACCATTGGATAATACGGAATTGGCTATGGTTCCCATCAATCCGCCCCGGGCTCCACCGTATACCAGTGTGTGTCCGTTCTCTGCAATCCACATGCCAAGGGCTACTGCACCGATGGTATATGCTTCCTTACTTCCTGCGGATGAACCGCAATATACTGCTATATTCATATGCTCTCCTCTGCTACTTTTCCTGACGTTCTACTTCCATATTTTTAGGCAATACAAGATTTAAAATAATGGCAGTAAGGAATACAACTGCTACACAGTTTTCTGCAAAGATAGAACGGATAATGCCTGGGAAGATTGCAAATAAATCCGGCAGCTGGGTAAAGCCTAATCCGATACTTAAGGACAGTGCCGATATGGTAATATTTCTCTGGGAAAATCCACATTTTCCAATCATCTGCAGTCCACTGATTACAATAGTTCCGAACATCATAATTGTACATCCGCCCAGAACTGCACTTGGCAGTGTGGCAAGTACTGCACCTACTACCGGGAAAATTCCTGCCAGGATCATAATTATGGCCCCCGTTGCAATGACAAAACGGTTTACAACCTTGGTCATGGCAACCAGACCTACATTCTGGCTGAAGGATGTAATCGGCATACAGCCAAATACCGAAGATAATGCACTGACAAATCCATCACAGGCAAGTGAGCCCGCAGTCTCTTTCTGGGTGACATCACGGTTTAAGCCGGATGATGCCAGTGCCGAGGTATCTCCAATTGTCTCGGTTGCTGACACTAAGAATATCAAAACAAATGCGATAATAGCATCTGCATGAAATTCCATTTTAAATGGCATCAGATGCGGCAGTGCCAGAAGGCTTGTATCGGAAAGTGCTGAAAAATCTACCACACCCATACACAATGCCACAATATAACCTACAATCAGTCCAAACAGTACGGATAACTGTTTGAAATAGGATTTTGCTACAATATTAAATACGATACAGCATACCAGTGTCACAGTTCCAAGTATCCAGTTGGTTGCAGATCCGAAATCTGCACTGCTGCTGCCACCACCAAAGGAATCTGCACCTACTTCAAGCAGGGAAAATCCAATTGCTGTTACAACGGTAGCTGCTACAATCGGTGTTACCAGTTTCATCCAGTATTTGGACAAAAGTCCAAGGATACCTTCTACGATACCTCCAACAAGAACCGCTCCCATGATTGCTCCATAGCCATACTGTCCGCCAATGACACAGGCAATGGATACAAAGGTAAAGGAAATTCCCATGACAATCGGAAGTCTCGAACCGATTCTCCAGATTGGGAATAACTGAATCAATGTTCCGATTCCGGCAATCATCATTGCACTCTGAATAATCATTGCCGTATTCTTTGCATCCATTCCGCAGGCCCCTGCCACAATCAGAATCGGTGCAATATTGGCTACAAACATAGCTAAAATATGCTGCAAGCCAAATGGAATTGCATTTAAAACCGGCACTTTGCCATCCAGCGAATAAATATTATCTACGCTGGCTTTCTGACCTGCTGCCATACCATCTTTTGTGTTTTTTCTTTCTGAAAAACTCATTTTCTTTTTTCCTCCGTTATCTATTTCCGCAATAGCATTCCCGCTATCTTTTTTATCTTATGACGGAACAAAGGGGAGGTCAACTGCTTTTTACAATTTCCAGCCTGCTGCCTGAAGCTGTGTCTTTGCCATATGCCGGTAAACGCCATCCTTTGCTGTAAGTTCTTCCGGCGCACCCTCTTCGGCTACCACTCCATCTTTTAATACCACAATCTTATCTGCATCTGACACCGTACGCATGCGGTGTGCAATAATCATAACCGTCTTATCCTGAATCAACCGGGACAATGCCTCCTGAATCAGTGTTTCATTATCTACGTCTAAGGATGCGGTCGCTTCATCTAAGAATATAATCGGCGCATCCTTTAAAAATGCTCTTGCAATAGAAATTCTCTGACGTTCTCCGCCGGATAATTCGGAACCGTTTTCCCCAATCATGGTATGCCAGCCCTCCGGCAGTTTATCTGCAAATTCATCACAGTGTGCCAATTTTGCTGCCGCAATGACTTCCTCATCTGTTGCATCGGAACGTCCAATACGGATATTTTCCATAATCGTATTGTTAAAAAGTGTAACATCCTGAAAGACAATGGAATAAAGAGACATCAGTGTTTCCGGGTCAATCTTTGAAATGTCCATGCCGCCTACCGTAATCGTTCCCTTATCGATATCCCAGAATCTTGAGGCAAGTCTTGAGACCGTGGTCTTACCGCCGCCGGATGGTCCGATTAATGCTGTGACTTCGCCCTGTTTTGCGGTAAAAGTAACATCTTTCAGCACACTTTCCTTACTGTCATAGGAAAATCCCACATGTGAAAATGCAATATCATATCCGTCATATTTCATCTCGGTGCTTCCACTCTGTACCGAATGGGATAAAATTTCATCCAGCCGCTCGCACTGCACATCCACACTGATTATGGCGGCAAGGTTCTGCAGGGAAATCTGCATCGGGTCATAAAGTCTTGATACCAGTAATAAGAACATAAAGAAAGTCAGTAAATCAATACTTCCTTTCGAAAGTAAAATTCCGCCAACCAATGCTACCGTCGCAATTCCAAGCTTTAAAATCATCTGGGCACCGGATACAAAAACAGCATTTCCAAGTTCTGCCGCCACTGCATGTTTTTCTACTGCTTTAATTTTCTTCTCAAGTCCAGCCATATAATTTTCCTGCGCATCATTTGCCCATAAATCCCGGACCGTCTCTAAGCATTCCTGAATGCCATCTGTGCAGACCATTTTCAGTTTCATCTGTTTTCTGCTAAGATATCTTAAAAATTTTCTGGCACTCAGTACAATGAGGAATGATACCGGAAGTACCCACAGTGCAGCCAGTGCCATCCGCCAGTCAAAAAAGAATAAGCTGACAGCAATCATTGCGGTGGAAACACAGGCTCCAAAAAGCTCCGGAATATAGTGGGAGGATGCCGTTTCTATCGTGGCACAGTCCGCCATAATGGTGCTGGTCAAATCGGATAAATCCTTTTTGCCAAAGAAAGATAATGGAATCTTTCTTAATTTTTCTGCCAGCGTAATTCTTCGCACACCACTTTCCACATAGGTGGCAAGGAAGGTGCAGTTATACTGGATATACGTTGTCACTGCAATCAGAACCAGACAGAGAATACTTCCCACAAGGTAGAACACGCCTCTGCCGCTCAAGTTATCATTCAGATAATCCTCCACCAGAAAATACAGCAGTCCCACCGGAAACATCAACACAATATTGGAAACGGTTGCTGTCAGAAATGCCTTTATCATGTCATTTGCACCCTGCTCTGAAAGTGCATATTTATGTTGTAATTTTTCTTTCCAGCTCATATTACGCACCTACCTTCCACTGTACCGATTTGTTGTATTCTTCCCACATATGGGCATATACACCATTTTTCTGAAGTAACGTCTCATGGGTTCCCTCTTCTGCAATACTGCCATCCTTTAAAACGCAAATCCGGTCTGCGTCTACAATAGAGGACAGACGATGGGCAATCATAATTACGGTCTTGCCCTTAGACAGTCTGGAAAACGCTTCCTGCACCTTTGCTTCATTATCCGGGTCTGCAAAGGCTGTTGCTTCATCCAAAATCAGAATCGGTGCATTCTTTAACATGGCTCTTGCAATGGAAAACCGCTGGGCTTCTCCACCGGATACATAGGTTCCGCTGCTTCCGATTACTGTATCAATTCCATCTGGAAGCTTCGCAATAATATCTTCACACTGGGCTTCCTTTAACGCCTGCATGACTTCTTCTCTGGTTGCCTCCTTCTTTCCCATGCGGACATTTTCCAAAATGGAAGTTTTTAATAATTTGCTGTCCTGAAATACAAAAGACACCATATCCATTAACTGCCTGGAAGAGATTTCCTTCACATCCTTATTTCCAATCAGGATGCGTCCTTCCGTAGTATCAAAGAATCGTGCCACAAGGCTTGCCAGCGTCGTCTTTCCGCCGCCGGACGGTCCTACAAATGCCACATGCTCGCCCTCTTTGATAGAAAGATTTATCTGATGCAGTGCATCTCTTCCGGCATCTTCATAACAGAAGGATACATTTTCAAAGGTAATAGAGCTGTTTTCCGGGTCCTGTGCCTTTGTGGTCTCCGGTAATGGTTTCTTCTCTAAAATGCTTTCGATACGGGAAATTGCATCTGCTACAATCAGCTGATTTTCACTGGAATACATAATTTTATTCATGGTCACAGTGATAATCGGCGTAATGATAATATAGAACAAAAGATTCAATAAAAAGGTATTATCTCCTCCTTTTCCGGTAAAGAAAAAGGTTGCTGCAATCAGCACTGCAAATACCGCATTGATTGTTGTTGTATACACCGTCATTGGTATCCGCATTTCCTTCGTGTATGCAATTGTCCATTTCTCATATTTCTGAATGGATATTTGGAAACGTTTGAAGGAAAATACAGACTGTCCGAAAGTCTTTACTACCGGGATTCCACGGACATATTCCACTGCTTCGCTGGACATTTCGTCCAATGCATTCTGATATTCTTCCATCTTATCTTTCATACGCTGTCCGGTCATGGTTCCCATAATCAAAAATGCTGCCACCACAGGAATCAGGCTCAAAAGTCCAAGCCGGAAATCAAATACCATAAGCAATACTAAAAGGCCTGCCGGTGTTGCGATGGCTCCTGCCTGATCCGGTAACTGGTGTGCCAGATAGGTCTCTGTTGCTGCGCTGGATTCATTGACGATTTTACGGATTTTGCCGGTTCCGTCTTTATCTAAAAATCCCATTGGCAGTGTCAGGATATGCCGCATCAGGCTGGTGCGGATATTTGCCTGGACACGGAATGCTGCCAGATGGGAGCACATCAGCGCGCACACATAAACCAGCATGGATAAAATGGCAAATCCAACGGCTGCCCAGCCATATTCTTTTAAATGAGCTGCTTTGCCAAAATCCGGTGCCACAGAAAGCACTTCTTTCATAATTCTCCAGATGTAATAAAATGGTACCAAAGCCAGCCATGCGCTGATTACCGATAAAATCCAGGATGTTATGGTCAGATAGCGGAATTTACCGGCATAGGCTAAAAGCTTTGATAAAGAACTTTCCTTTTTCACTTTTTCTTCTCCTCCTTTAAAAATAATTGATTCTTTCTACTTATTGAAACGAAAACTGTTTTAAAAACTGCTCCCGGTGTGCCGCTGTCACATATTTTCACAGCCAAGTGTCACCTCACTGTTGGTATTCAGGCAGAAGAACTGACTTCTTGGATTCTGGAATGCACCTTTTTGATATTTCCATTACATAGTGCTGTCTAATATGAATTAGTTTTAGCTAACTAGTGCTTTTAAGAAAAGACTGCTTTCCTGCTGTTACAAGATGAGCAGTCTTACTGTCTCTATTCTTCGAATTTTAAAATGGTATTCCAGCCTGCATAGTTGAATTTTTCCAGCATATGAACGTATTTCCGTGCAGTTTCTTTCTCCATCTTGTGACGCACAACTTCAAACATGCTGTCAAATAATGCCCTTGTCATGATATGGATGAATTCTCCCGTCACTTCATTTCCATCTTCATTCTGAAAATGAATAACCTCCATGAACTTGTAGGTATATTCTGCCTCTACCTCTGCCAACTGTTCTACAAAATTCTGGAACTTCGTTCCATAGGCCGCCTCTAATAACAGCTGAAATGTGGTAAAATTATCATAGATGTAATCCAGCATTTCATCCATTCCGGATATTACATAGTCATCCATTTCTTTCGGCTGCCGCTCCGGCTCTACTGCATGAAATTCTTCCTGCGTCTTCACAAAAAGATTCATCATATACTCTGCCACCGGTCCTACAATTGCTGCAAACAGCCCTTCCTTGTCTTTAAATCTGGAATAAATAGAGCCTGTGGTTGTTCCCGCTTTTGCCGCAATGGTGCGAAGCGATGCATCGGAATAACCCTTTTCTAAAAATTCTTCCGTTGCGCAGGAAAGAATTCTTTCCGATACGCCTTCGATTGGTTTAGTCACTGATGCCTCCGTTCCATTTATAACAGCGTTATATAACACTGTTATAAATATAATTAGTTTTGGGTGAGATGTCAAGGGGTTTTATATTTGATATATTTAAGACCTTCTCTCCCCATAAAATTCTAAACATTTCATGATAAATACCTGGTTTTCTGCATTTATTTTTTTGAGCTACTCAATTAACTTGTCTAACATTTCTATAATTGCTTCCCTTTCACAACTACCATTTGTTTTAAATCTCAGCAATGGAATTTCATACAATTCCATTATGTGATTCTTCAACAAATCTCGTGATGCCTGTACAGTATTATCCTGATGATATTCATATCCATCAACCTCAATAGCTAATACCGGTTTCTTACTAATTCTGTTATATACCAAAAAATCCAAATGTGTAGCTGGATTCATTGCATACTGACATTCCTGTTCACTTAACAATTTTGGATCCCTAATTAACATATTTAACGGAAAACGGCACACTACGTCCAAGTATGCATACTTGTTATCAGCAATAATTTCTTTGACTAAAGAGTACATTAGATTCTCCGAATCATATTCAGACACCTTTTTATATTTTTGCAAATACTCTACTCTCTTTTTTGTATACTGTTTATAAAGATAATCAAATATGGAATATATCTTGCTGTCTGCAACCTCAAAATTATTATATTGAATATAATCTATTAAATCTATTATATTACGTTCTTTCGTCTGTTCATTTCCCGTCACAACTAGCAACAATTTCTTTTTTGCCCTTGATACAGCAACATTAATCAAATATGGATCATCTACAAAATCTGATATAATATCATCCACTGTTGAAATAATTATATTATCCTTTTCTTTACCTTGAAACTTATGCACTGTATCAGCAGCAATACCTGTTATTTCACTATTCAATGCCTCCACTTGATTTCTATACGGCGCTATTATTCCTGTCTCTCCTAAATCTAGATCATATTTAGGTATAATCTCTTTCTTAATAATATCTATCTGACGTTGGCTATAATGATTCCGCTCATGATTTCCTACAACTGTTTTTACTACTGATAGAACATCCTTTTCCCCCTTATCCTCCGTCATTATAATTAATTCTCCATGATAAAATTTTTGATTACAAAAATTTATTATTTTAGGATGGCATCTATAATGTTCTCGTAATAACGTTTGTGCCACATTGGGCATAACCTCTAAAATGGACTGTAAAAAACTCTTTGTATAGAGATACCCCTCATTTATATTAAAACTATCAAATATGGCTTTTGCTCTTATTTTCACATCACTTGAAACAACATTTGGGAGTTGCTTCGTATCTCCTACAATCACAATATTTTTTGCTCCAGAAATTGCTAACGCTCCAGTCACAATATCTACCTGTGATGCCTCATCCATAATAAGATAATCATATACTACTTCCGAATTTAAGCTATTCCTTGAAGAAAAAGTTGTACTTAATATAACTGGATACTCATCCAATACTTCATATGATTTTTTCCATAAATCATCTTCCTTAAATTTTTTCCGTGAAATATTGCCTTCATACTTTTTTGCTAATTTATCTTTTAATATAGCCATTGACTGATTACATAAATTTCCAAGCAAATCTTTATCAACATTATTTAAATAATTTTTTATCTCCAAAATTTCTACTGACACTTCCAGTCGTCTTGCTTGATAATACATTGCCTGAAATGTTGTAATTACTTTGGAAATATTTTGTTTATATAAACTCCAATCATTTATCCCATATTTAAAAAAATTCTTTATTTTAAACAAAAATCCTATTTTCCCATTCTCTTCTGCCAACAGTTGACTCTCTTGCCACAACATCATCCATGTCTCAGCAGACAACTCTCTCTTAATTTTTATATTATTTATATTAACATCTGATTCATCAACATATTTTTCAAAATATTTCTCTTCTGTATCCAACTGCGAAAGTTCCTGATTTAAATACGCCAACCGTTCTTGTTTATTAAAAATATTTTTTAATTGGATTGACTCATCTTCTACTTCTTTTTTTAATATCTCTGTACCCTCTTTTATTTTCCACGATGCAAAATCAGGATAATTTATATCCTGTTTTTCAATAAATATTGTTTTGTTACTACTATTTCCTAATCTTGCAGCAACAAACCCCAAATTGTATTTAGGTGAAGCTAACTTCTCATATACATTTTCAGTTGCTGAATTATTATATGAAACTATTTGTACGGTTTTCCCTTGCATTAATATATTCGCAATAATATTTAATATCGTTTGTGTTTTTCCTGTTCCAGGTGGTCCTTGAATAACACTAATCTGATTTTCCATAGCATTTTTTACAGCCATATATTGACTATTATTACAGCCAAAAGGAAAAATAGGAGTATAATTCCGGTTTAAATTTTTTGTTTTCAGAGAAGCTGGCTTCAAATATTTTGCTAAAGCAACATTATTTCCTACAAAAGATATCCTCTCAAAACCGCTCTTTAATAGACTTGTATTTATTTCATTATTCCCAAAGTTAAGTAAACCTGCAATTTGCTTTATGTACGCAAATACATTTGCAGTCTGCTCTTGATTAAGACACGACTCAATAATCTGTAAATCAGTTTTACAATAGTCTCTTTCACTTCCATCTTTAAAGCAAATATGCCAATAAGATTTATTCTTAGTTTCAAACACATAAATAGCCTCAATATCAAAAAACATCCGCCCTGCTCTGCCAATTCGATACATATTAGTATTTAATACTGTTGGATTAGTTATTTTCTCTACATTTTCATATGCATACGAATAAACCCTTCCATTGTTAAATTTCACATCCCATTTCCGAATCATTCTATCATATACACATGAGATTACTTCAGATGTCTTTATCTCACCCTTTATAATAACCATATAATATCTTGTATCCATCTATTTTCCTGACTTTCTACCTTCTATTTTATTTTTTAACCGTGTTTCAGCAATAACCTTTACATTGTTCATCTAAAAAAGTTCACAAAAGCCCAATGTTTCAACCACTGTACCTTTTGTGAACTTCCATATTTTTTCTTTTTATAATACATATATCATCTCTCATAACCCACTTCCCAAATGTGATATACATATTATGCAACTTCTTTCTTTAAGTTGCAACCCTTTTTATCAACAGGCTATCTGCCTATGTATCCTCCATAGATAATATTTTTCTACTTGATTTATCAATAACTCCGTCTAAACCATAATTTTGTGAACATATTTTTTCATCCGATAAATATCTACTGTTTCCATCCTTTTAAGTTTTATTATACTGAAAAGTGCTGCTCAAAACAACGAATATACTTACAATACTTTATATATTATACGATTTCAAAAATGCACCCGTCTCCGGGTGCATCCTCTCATCTACTCCTCTTTAGAATACAACTCATCCAACACTTCATCCAGCGTTCCTTCTTTTGCATAAGGCAAAACATCTAACTGTCTGAAATTATGCTTGATATCCTTTGTATCTTCATCAAAGCCCAATATGTAACTTGTTGCTATCTTATAGATAATTTCCGTCGGAGCTAATCCATATACCTGCTTTTCAAAGATATGTTTCAGACGTTCTTTACTGTCCGGGAATTGCTTTTTCATCTCATCGCTCTGGTACAACCGCTTCACAATCTCTGTAATATACAAACCAGATTTCATATACAAATCAATAAAGGTCTTATCTGGCATATCAAAGCAACCAGGATTCTCCTGTTCTAGCATGTCCACCATTTTCTTAACCATTGTCCTTGGTGTGAATATCTGATTTGTTTTCTGTGGTGGAATATAATCAAATATATCTTCCACACTCTTTTCATCAAAATAATCTGCCAGTTTTTTCTTTAAGGCAAGAAATTCTTTTACCGAATCATCAAATACCACCGAATCAAATAACTGTCCATCGAAATGCTTGGTCTGTCCGGTTTCTTTCTCTACATAATCGCCACCATCACGCAGAAATTTGAACTGATCCAGTGTGATGCTTGTCACTTCAAGAAACACTTTATCTGGAATAATCGTATCAAAAGTCGCAAGTGTTACCGTATTATCTCCGTATGCCATAAGGAATGACGGGATTGTCCTTGAAAAACCACGCAGATGATCTCTGACACCGTCCTCAATTGTTTCCTTTTCACGCTCCTTTTTCTTGGTTTCTACGGTCTTGACTGTCTCTTTTGTGCATTCTTTTGCAAAATCAGAAATAGCAGTTGTCAATTCTGCATTGAATTTCTCCATAGCTTCTTTCTGTTTCTGTTCAAATTCTTTATCAATCTGCTCTGATGTTTTTCCGTTTTCATATCTTGCCTGCTGTTCTATTACACGCTGATTTTCTATGACATTACGTTCAATCTCATAATTGGTATGTAACTTATCAATCATTCGATCAGCTTCATGGCTCAATTTTGATTCAATCTGTCTTTTATCTGCCACTTTCATATCAGAGCCATAGGTAGACTGCGCAGTATCCACAACCGCCTTGACTGCACTCTGTTTTACCGCTTCTTTCAGTTTGTCGATGGCTTTCT